>OFHO01000220.1_pt1 | contig 57200 bp, 46 predicted proteins | sample 1521531 | NCBI WGS metagenome assembly OFHO01 (sample SAMEA3504124, study PRJEB24116) | mouse gut metagenome | biome: mouse gut; feature: mouse-associated habitat; material: faeces | place: Denmark | collected 2011
ACGTGTGCTCTTCCGATCTAATTTATAGCAAGTGAGTTTGCCCTTAGGCTTTCCCTTGTGTTATATCCTTTTCCCTCATGTTACAAATTCTCATAAGGGAAAGAAATACCTATAACAAATTATAACATGAAATGAACAAGGCAGGAAGAACTGATTGAAATGCTTTCACAAATTTTGGGAGAAAGGACAAATACAATGAGCAATACTTGAAGTACAATACCCTGGTTTTATAATTCAAAGGGGCGACAGCACTTTAGGCTGCAGCCCCTTGATTGATAATTTATTTGAAATATAGGAGTCCATCAAAATATAATGTTATACCATTTGCTGTACGACTGTGTATATCAATGGCAGACTGATACTCACCATATGAAACGGCGCAGAAGTCAAAAGAAAGATTTAAAATTCAGCAAAACAGGAAAGGTATTTCTCGATTTATGTGTTATTCTATATACGCAGCTACAAAACAATAAAAAGTAGAGGGTGAAATTAATGGATTACCGAAAAAGCATACAGGAAAGCCTCGATTATATAGAGGATAATTTGAAGACTCCTATCACTGCTACGGAGCTTTGCGAGCAGGCAGGTTATTCGCTGTTCCATTATTACAGGCTGTTTCAATCAGCCGTTGGAATGTCGGTAATGCAATATATTCTTCGGCGCAGGCTTATTCATGCGATTTATGAAATTCGTTGCGGCGGCAAAAGGATTGATGTGATACTGGAATACGGTTTTGATACTTATGCCGGATTCTACAAAGCTTTTCAACGCGAATTCGACTGCACTCCCTCCACCTATATAAAAAAAGGACGGGCTAAACGACCTTACAAACTGAACTTGTATAAGGAGGACGATTACATGGTATCTCATAAGAAAGCTTTGGATGTTCTGAAGCACTGGAAATTAGAAAATGAAATCATCTCTGATGTCTATCACGAGAGCAATGGAGAAAAAAATAACAGAGCTTTTTATGTCGGCAAAAACTTTGTTCTTAAATTCTCTAAAAATTATGATGAAGTCAAAAACGCTATCGCACTTTGTAATGCAATAAAAGGCGCTGGTTTATGTATATCTTCCCCAATCGAAACAACGGATGGGCAGGTATGTGTACAGGACAGCGAACTGTTTTTCTATGTAACACGGCGAATCTCCGGCACACAAATGATTGCCCATGATTTTTATGAAGGAGACTCTGCTGCAAAGGCAAGATTTGTCGGTGAAATCATCGGGCAGCTGCATCTCATTCTGTGTCAGGCTAAAACATCAGTGAATGACGTAAATCTGTATGAATCCGTAAAGAATTGGGCCCTGCCTAAATCAAAAGGTATTTTGTCACTTTCGGAATCGCTTTGCCAAGGTTATTTGAATGAATTTGGAAAACTGTATGACAAGCTGCCCAAACAAATTATCCATCGTGATCCGAATCCGTCAAACATTATCGTGTCGCAGGACGAATGGGGCTTCATTGATTTTGAACTGTCGGAGAAAAACCTGCGTATTTATGATCCCTGCTATGCGGCTGTGGCAATTTTGAGTGAGAGCTTTGATGAAAAGGATCAAGCTAAGTTATCAAAGTGGCTGGAAATTTACCGAAATATTCTTTGGGGTTATGATAGTGTAGTAAAACTTACCAATGAGGAATGTGCTGCACTTCCTTATGTGGTCATGGCGGATCAGCTAGTTAGTACAGCGTGGTTTTCAGAGCAGGATAAATATACGGAACTTTTTGAGATAAATAAGCGCATGACCCAGTGGCTTATTACTATTTTTGATAAATTGAAAATAAATTAAATTTCAAAATCGCTATACTTGTGAAGAAATACGATTCTAAATTTAACGGAGGAATTTTAAGTGAATAAAAACAATATTGAGGATTATAGCAGAAAAATATCTGAACGTATGTGGAATCTGCCTGATAAGGGGGAACTTGAGAGTCATCGTGAGGAAACTTATATTGATGATATTATCCAGAAAAGTCATATAGAGAGAAGGCTTCTTGATAATTTAGAGGGGATAGATACTGTTTTTGATGCTGGTGCAGGTAGTGGTCGCTTTTCCATCCTTCTTGCTAAACATGGTTGTCGGGTTACACATTTTGATATTTCCCAGCCTATGATAGACAAAGCAAAGGAGCTGGCAGAGCAAGCGGGCGTCATTGACAGAATAACTTTTGTAAAAGGCGCACTGGAAGATTTGAGTGATTATACAAATAAATCCTATGATATGGCTGTTTCTTTTGATGCGCCGATTTCATATACCTATCCGAATCAGGAACACGTTATCAGTGAGCTTGTGCGCATTGCAAAAAAACGTATTATAATAAGTGTAACAAGCCGTTTGGGCAGTTTGCCGTATCTTGCTAATCCGATTCAGAAAAATCAGTTTATACTAAATGAACATTCTGATGACCCTTTTGTACAATGGTGTATATCAAACAGACAAAACGCAATAGACACATTTAATTTTAAAAAAAGTAATATAGAAAAGCTGATGACAGACGGACTTATGGGAGGAGAAAACGAAATAGCAGAATATGAAAAAGGCGGCGCTCCGTGGTGTATAACATATACTTTTATGCCAAATGAATTAGAAGGCTTACTCCGCCGCTTTGGTGTGAAAAATATTGAGATGGCAGGTCCCGGAGCATATGCAAGAACGGTTCCGCATGAGTTACTTGTAAAAATAATGAATGATTCAGAACAACGATCAGATTTTTTAGATGTTTGCTATAAATATGATTCAAACCAATATGTCTGTGGTATGGGTAAAGACAATTTGTTGGCAAAAGGCGATTTATAAGCTATAATTTTCCACCACTAATTATGCTACTACATTGGCAATGATTATTTAGTTTTTTGGTTAAGAAACACAAATTTATGATATTGGTGTAAATTAGGGGGCGATTATCTCGCCCCTCTGCTTGGGAAGTATGAAACTCCCTAACAAATATAAATTACACAGATATACAAATAGATTTCCGATATACGAATAAAGAGTAAAGCGTCCTTTCATAGCAACCTGCGCTGATAATGTCTTTGTATCAGGCTGAAAGTAATCGGTCTGTGCCAACACACAGCCCTTAACCGTTCCGAATCATCCCGGTGACATCCCGAAAAGTATTGTTAAATCCATACGCAATCAGGCGGGGCTGAAATAAGCTCCTGCCCCCTGCAAATAATATAGATTACACGGACGAGGAGCAATGATTTATGAATTATGTATACCCGGCTGTTTTCTATGAGGAAGAGGGGAAAATATCTGTCATTTTCCCTGACTTAGGGAATCTTGCAACTTTTGGGGATAATGTGGCAGACGCTATGCGCATGGCGGGGGATGCCTGCGGTCTGTATCTGTTTACCGCCCTGCGTGACGGTGAATCCATCCCAGCTCCCAGTGCATTAAACGAAATCGATCCTGCTGCCGTCCTGAAAGATATTGAAATGGAATCCGCTGCGGATAGTGCTTTCGTCAATATGGTACTGGTGGATATGACTGAATACGCAAGGCAGCACAGCGATAAGGCAGTAAAAAAGACTTTAAGCATTCCTATGTGGCTGAATACTCTTTGTGAGGAAAAAAACATCAACTTTTCAAAAGTATTGCAGGATGCCCTATTGACAAAAGTACAATCGCTATAACTGGCAGCCGTCACTACCGCAAATAGTGGCGGCTATTTGTACTGTACTTTTTGAAAATTTTATAAATTCATATGGCAGTCCTATATCTTCAGAATATTTACGGATTTCTAACTTTTCGTCATCATTCATTTCATCATAGAAAGGGCGGTCTGATACTTTCCGGTATGTTTTAACTTCCTCTATTTTCAATACATCACCCCATGGGGCAGTATAAAATTCCCCAACTTTATATTTCCCCAGTTCTTTATATACCCTTGTGGTATAACAATACCCCAGTTTATTTAAATAATTTTGAATTGACTCATATTCATGTTCAGGGAATGATATCTTTTCAAACATACAATAAACCTCGTCTCCTTTGCATTCTCATTGAAATGCACTTTCACACAATACATGTGGCCGATACTCTTTGTGAAGAAAAACACATCCATTTTTCAAAAGTTTTCCCTATCCTCTTCACATGTCCGTTACAGATTATCATTCCCTACACCGGAAACAGCATTCTCTCTATGTATTCCTCCGCAAAATAAGCATGGGAGGACAATTCTGCCACTTTTCCGCAGCCGGCATATTCCTGGCAGACTTTTCTAAGATCCCTGTCCAGCAGAAGCATGGCGGCACCCGTCAGGGCCGCGTTTCCGATGACGCGGACCCTGGGGACCAGTTCCGCAGGAATCAGGCCAATGCGTCCTGCATTTGCCACATTCAGATAACTGCCAAACCCGCCGGCAATCTGTAAAGAATCCACGTCCTCCTCTTTCAGGCCGGCTATATGAAGCAGCGTCCTGATTCCCGCATGGATGGCGCCTTTTGCCAGTTGTACCTTCCGCACGTCCTCCAGGGTAATGCTCACCGGTGGACAGATCAGAGCCTTCTCGTCTTCCATGTAACCGGTCTCATCCATCACACCCGTCTCCAGAAGACATGCGATAGCGTCAACCACGCCGCTTCCGCAGATGCCCTGGGGGGTTCCGTCTCCCAACACATGAACTGTCAGCTTGCCGCCACAGACAGAAACCTTGTCTATGGCCCCTTTTCTGCCGTTCATTCCCATGGAAATTCCGGCCCCTTCAAAAGCCGGTCCCGCGGCCGTGGAGCAAAACAAAAGTTCTCCTTTGTGCACCAGGGCCATCTCCCCATTGGTGCCGATGTCCGCCAAAAGCTGTGTCCGGTCTGACGCACAGATGCCGGACGCCAGCAGGGCTGTCACAAGATCCGCCCCTACGAATGCCGACACACAGGGCGGCAGATATACCCGGGCCCGGGGTGCCGTCTGGCCCAGCCCAAGCGACGCGGCCGGCAGTGACTCGTCAAAAAGCCGCTTTGCCTGAAATGGCGCATGGGAAAGCGGTTCCGTGGAGGAGCCGGAAAACATATGTAACATCACGGTATTGCCAGTGACCACAATTTCCCCGATTTCTTCCCCCGGAACACCCGCACTGGCGGTCATTTCTTCCAGAAGACCGTTTACGGCGCTTTGAACCGCTTCAGTCAGCGCAGTTCCCATGCCTGCCAGATCCGCTTCTATCCGTGATACCACATCCGCGCCCCAGCCGGCCTGGGGATTCATGCCGCTTGCCCGGGCCAGGAGATTTCCCCTTACATCATACAAGCCGGCGGCCAGCGTGGTGGTTCCGATATCCACTGCAGCGCCAAAGGAAGCAAATGACGGATTCTTTTTCATATCCGGCAGGGTCTCCTCTGTGCGAATCTGTCCGGAGTCTGTTTCTTCCGGAAATACAATGCAGTCCTCCTGCACCCTGGCAAGACAGGCCAGCCGGATTCCGCTATTAATTTCCGCTGCCGTCAGAAGGCTTTTCTCCCTGTCGGAAAGACTGCCCGTATTTCCTTCTACCCTGACCCGGCATTTTCCACAGCGTCCGTGGCCTCCGCAGGGCATCCCGATATATCCCTGCTGTGCCAGCAGGTTCCCCAGACAGCTGTCCTGCGCCACGGTATATACTGTATCTTTTATCGTTACTTTCGGCATACCGCTCCTTTCCTTTGTGTCAGGCATAATATCATCAATGCTCTCATGCAGTCTAAAACTCGTACCTTGTTCCATGTGACAGCAGCAGTCCATCTGTCAATTCCACACACAAAATGATAGTGTTTTCATCATCAAAATTATTATGTCCGTTATCAATCCATTCAGAAAACACATTTTTCAGTTTCCCGGCAATTTCCTGATTTTCCTTCTTTCCAAAATATCCTAAACTGATACCCTTTCCGTGTGCCGTGAACCACTCTCCGGCTATCGCAACAGAAGAATTCTTCTCCATATGTTTCATTTTGTCTGAAAGTGCGTATGTAATAATATAAAATGCCCCATTCTCATAATAGGCATTTACATACCGCACATATGGCAGCCCATTTTCTACTGTCGCCAATGCAATAACCGTATCCTTTCCAAAACGTTCTGTCATTATTTTTTCAGCTTCATAACCAAGTTTTTTCATGGGTTTCTCTCCTTTTTTTGCTAATGTTCTCTATATTTTGTATTTTGCAGGTTATTTCCACTCTTTTCTGGTAAATTGTCCTGGAAAACTGACATTATTATACAGTAAATATTGAAAAAATGGAACAGATTATCTGTTATTTTCCAATTGCCGGAAGTCGTGGGGCTGCTGAAAAACCAGCCTGACAGCCCCAATTTGCAGCCATCGATACCCGTCCGGGCACGGATACACCTCTTTTATTCTTCCTGAATCATGGAATGCAGCTTTCCTATGGCCTTGTCAATACCGCCCACTTCATCTATAATACCCCGTTTCACCGCTTCCTCGCCCACCAGTATGGTTCCCACATCTTTTGTGAGAATCCCGGTCTCTGTCATCAGTTCTTCCAGGGTATTCTTGTCAATCTTACAATGTCCGCACACAAAACCGGTAATCCGGTCCTGGATCAGTTTGAAATAATCAAAGGTCTGGGGTACCCCGATGACCATACCGCTCATGCGGACCGGATGGATTACCATGGTTCCCGTGGGTACAATATAGGAGTAGTCCGTACTTACGGCAATGGGTACGCCTATGGAATGGCTGCCTCCCAGCACCAGGGAAACGGTGGGTTTGCTAAGGGATGCGATCATCTCCGCGATGGCCAGCCCTGCTTCCACATCTCCGCCCATGGTGTTCAGCAGTACCAGAACCCCCTGTATATCCTTGCTGTCTTCAATGGCTGCCAGACTGGGCAGAATATGTTCATATTTTGTTGTCTTGGAATTATTGGACAAATTTTCATGTCCTTCAATTTCCCCTATAATGGAGATCAGGTGGATGTTGCCTATTTTGCTGTTTTCATCCAGTGTCACCTGGCCGGTCTGTTCTATCCGTTTGTCCTGGTGCTCTTCTTTTTCTATTTTCTTTTCTTCCTTCTTTTCAGCCATGTTTTCCTTTCTATTCCAGTTCCGAATGTATCTTTGTCTGATGCCTTCCGTGCAGAGAATTTCCGGCTGTAAAAAACTTTCATCCGGAATTTCTCTGGGCATCTTCCTTGGATACATTCTGTTTCCCAGTTCCGAATGTATCTTTGTCTGATGCCTCCCTTGCAGAGAATTTCCGGCTGCAAAAAACTTTCATCCGGAATTTCTCTGGGCATCTTCCCTGGATACATTCTGTTTTCCAGTTCCGAATGTATCTTTGTCTGATGCCTTCCTTGTATTAAAACAGGGAGCGCATTCCCTGCACTCCCTGATAGAATTCCCTTTTTCCGCATATTTATCCCAAATCGCTCTTAAATATCAAAATCATCTTCTTCTGACACTTTTAAGTCAAAATCATCCGTTCCCGGTACGGAGGACAGCGCATAATCCATCTCCCGCTTCACATGTTTTCTGGGCAGGGGCAAGGGGTTCTCAATATATTTGATTTCCCTTCCGGTCTCTTTGTCAATGAATGTCCCAGCGTCCTGTGTTTGGGCCATGTCCTGTTTTTTGACATTATCCCGCTTTGGGGCCATGTCCTGTTTTTGCACCATGTCCTGTTTTTGGACATTGTCCTCTTCCGGTTCAGACCCGGGTTCCGTTTTGTATGATACGGCAGCTTCCGGAGCTGCTTCCTCATTTACTGCCGCCGTTTTCCGGAAACACTGTTCCATGCCCAGGCCTGCCAGAATTGAAAACAGTATGTACAGTAAGACAAATCCCGGCATCTCCTCCGTAAACATTCCGAAACATCCCGCAAATATCACAAGGGCAGTTCCCAGCACCCACACCGAAATGCGCTCCCTATGCCTGTCCCGCCAGAAACCGAAGATTCCAAAGGCCATGAACCCCAGCAAAACCGTACTTTCCGCAAGACTTCCCTGGGAGGAAGCCGTAAACGGCACCTGAAACCCTGCCGGTTCATACAGTTTCAGCCATGCGTTTATCACGCCCTGAAAAGATTTTCCGCTCAAAAGCGCGTCCACAAAAATGCATGCCAGGATTCCCAGCACAATTCCCGCCAGACAGAGAAGCACGGCGGCCATTTTCTTTCCCCTGCCGGAAGCACTTTCCCTTTGACAGAAAATCATGCCCAGGGCCGGCACCAATAGCAGCGCGCCGGAAATATCTGTATAACAGCAAAAAGTACACAGTATTCCGATAAAAAGAAATGCCACCGGCTGCAGTTTTCCTCTGGACGCCGGCAGTATCAGGCCTGCCGCCCCGGTGAGCAGGGCGAAATACAGGATTTCCGGTGACAGCGCCAGACTGTTCTGTACCATGAAGGGCGCACACATACAGAAACCCAGCGTAACCAGGGCCGCGATTCTGCCCGCCAGACTCCTCAGTACAAAAAACAGCCCCAGAGACGCCGCAAGCTGCAGCGCCACCTGAAGCCAGATTCCTGCCGCCGGCTGATTTCCCAGCAGAAGAAACAAGCCGTGAAGCAACTGAATGTAAAAATAAACCGCCCCGTGTACTATCTGGGGAATCCTCTGCCCGGAAGCCACTTTGGCCGCCTCAAAATAAACGGAATTTTCTTCCCGGCTTCCGTTTATACGGAGCAGAATACCGGCCGCCAGCAGCGCCGCCGCCAGAAGAACCTCCAGAATCAGGAGCAGTCTCCTGTTTTTTTCCGCAAAAAGAACCATTCCGCTTCCCGCCCGGTGAAGCAGGAAGACAACGCCTCCGGTCAGGGCAAGAAAAACCGCGGCAGTCAGGATTCCCCAGCCGGAAGCAAGACCCAGACCCGCACAGTACATACCCCCCAGTCCTGCCAGGGCCGTGCTGACCATGAGTGTGTATCCAAGCCACACAACATAACTAAAGACATTCTTTTTCCAGCTCATCTCATTCCTTCCGGTTCTCCTGGGTTTCCCCGTGGGTCTGGGTCAGTATTTTCTCAATATTATAGCGCGGTCTGTTTTTCACTTCAATATAGATCTTCCCGATATATTGCCCCACCATGCCGATGGCAAGCAGCTGCAGTCCACCCAGAAACCATATGGACAGAATCAGCGAAGTCCACCCTGCCACCACATGACCGGTAAAATAGGAAAACAGTGCGTACACCAGTGCAAGCAGGGATATGAAAATGATAAACATCCCCATTCCCAGTATCATGCTGATAGGTTTGACGCTGAAAGAAGAAATGCCGTTAAAGGCCAGGGCCAGCATTTTCTTCAGGGGATATTTGGACTCTCCCGCCGCGCGTTCCTTCCTGTCATAATAGACACAGTCTGTCTGATAGCCGATCAGGGGCATCATTCCCCGCAGGAAGAGATTGGTTTCCTTGTATTTTGAAAACTCCTGCACGGCGCGCTTTGACATCAGACGGAAATCCGCATGATTATACACGGTTTTTACTCCCATAAGTCCCATGAGTTTATAAAAAGCCTGGGCGGAAGTGCGTTTGAAAAAAGTATCTGTCTTCCTTTCCTTCCTGACACCGTACACAATGTCGCTGCCGCCGTGGAATTTGTCAATCATTTCCTCGATGACAGATATATCGTCCTGCAGATCCGCATCAATGGAAATGGTTACGTCGCTCCTGTCCATGGCGGTAATCAGCCCTGCTGTCAGCGCAAACTGATGCCCCACATTGCCTGCAAGCTTGACGCCGTTCACCCTGGAAGGATATGCGGCATGTTCTGCCTCGATCAGTTCCCAGGTGCGGTCACGGCTTCCGTCGTCCACAAACAAAACAAAACTGTCTGCAGCGATTTTTTCTTTCCGGACCAGATCTTCCAGCACGCCGCGCAGCGCTTCCGAGGCAAGCTTCAGTACCTCCTCCTCATTATAACAAGGAACCACGATTGCCAATTTCTCCATACACTATTCCTTTCTGCGGACCGGTCTTTCACGGGACTTATTCGTCCCAGTTATGGTAAACAGCCTGCACATCATCATCATCATCCAGAAGGTCCAGTGTCTTCTGAAGATTCTTGACGGCAGTTTCATCGGTCAGTTCCACATAATTCTGCGGAATCATGGTAACTTCCGCACTCATCATGGGAATCCCGCCCTCTTCCAGCGTCTTGCGTACATCCTCAAACTGGTCGGGATCTGTCAGAACCTCATAGCTGTCCTCTTCCTCGTTGAAGTCTTCCGCACCTGCGTCAAGGGCCATCATCATCAGGTCATCCGCTTCCAGCTCACATTCTTCCTTGTCGATGATAATCTGCCCTCTTCTGTCAAACATAAAGGAGACACATCCCGGCGTTCCCACATTGCCCTGGCCCTTTGTAAACGCGCTTCTCACATTGGCCGCGGTACGGTTTTTGTTGTCCGTGAGGGCATCCACAATAATGGCGATGCCGTTGGGCCCATAGCCTTCATACGTCACATATTCATAATTGACATTGCCCACATCCCCGGCAGCCTTTTTGATTCCCCTCTCAATGGTATCGTTCGGCATATTGTTGGCCTTTGCCTTGGCTACCACTGTGGCAAGCTTGAAATTGTTGTTGGGATCCGGCCCGCCTTCCTTCACCGCCACGGCGATTTCTCTTCCAATCAAGGTAAAAATCTTTCCCTTAGCCGCGTCATTTTTTTCCTTTTTATGCTTGATATTGGCAAATTTTGAATGTCCTGACATTTTAATTCTCCTTCTTTCTTCCTTCTTCCTCCTCAGAGGCCGTATCTTCTTCCGGCAGCCTTGTCACAAGCACGCTCTGGATCATTTTGTTTTCCACGGACTGAATCTTAAAATGATAACCGGAAAAATCCAGGTCAAACTGTTCGTCCGGCTCCGGTATTTTATCCATCCTGGAAATCAGGAAACCGTTCAGGGTCTCAAATTCCTCATCTTCAAAAGAAATCCCGAAACGCTCTTCCAGTTCCTCCAGCGGTGTCATGCCTTCGATCAGATACTCGTCATTTCCTTTTTCTTCGATATGCTCACTGATCTCGTCATATTCATCCAGAATATTCCCCACGATCTCCTCCAGAATATCTTCCATGGCCACCAGTCCGTCCGTCTGTCCGTACTCATCCACCACAACCACCATCTGCTGTTTTCCGGCCTGCATCTCCCGGAACAGTTCGTCAATGTTCTTGGTCCTGTGGATAAAGACCGGCTCGCGCATCAGCCCTTCCAGTTCTTTCAGCGGCCTTTCCAGATATCCCGGCTCCGCGTGAAAACGCATGGCATCCTTCAGATGCAGGATACCGATAATGTGGTCGATATTCTCCTCATAGACAGGATAACGGCTGTTTTTGCCCTGTATCATAAAATCCAGGGCTTCTTTCAGCGTCATTTCCGCGTCTATGGCCACCACATTGGTTCTGTGGGTCATGATATCCTGGGCTTCCTTGTCGCCAAATTCAAAAATATTGGAGATCATCTCTGCTTCACTGGCCTGAATCACCCCCTGCTCATGCCCCTCATTTACCATATTGATGATTTCTTCCTCGGTCACGTCCGCATCGCCCGGATTGCCGTGAATCCCCAGCAGGCGCAGGACTCCCTTTGTGGTCACAATTACCAGCTTTGTAAACGGCGAAAAAAACTTTGTTACCACAAATACCGGTGTGACGCATAAATACGCCCACTTTCCGGGATTTCTCACCGCAACGGTTTTCGGCAGGAGAACCCCTATGGTAAGCGTTATGTACAAAAGCAATATTGTTGCAAGCACGGCAGCTGCAGCCACGATCACGCCTGCCGGCAGCGCTTCCAGCTTCAGCTGGCGTCTGGCCACAATCTCAAGCCCTTTTGACAGTGTCCCAAGCAGCAGGCTTAAGTTTGCCGCACCCATGATAACGTTTATCAGTGTTGTGATCAACTGTACGGTATTTTCATACTCTGTAGGATTACTGATGATTTCCCGCAAGCGGATTGACTTTCTGTCTTTCTCTTCCTCGGCCCTCCTTTCGATTTCTTTTTCGTTCAAAGAGCTGACGGCCGCTCCGAAGCCATAGAAAAACATGTCAATGAAAAGTAACACTACATAGAAAATAATACTGGCAGTAGGCCCACCATCGTCCATTTTGATCCTTTCCTCCAAACAATTTACTCACTGCTTTCACAGCAGTCTTTCATAAATATACCATTTTCAGGCCCGTTCGTCAAGAACCGGCCCGAATCGTTTCTTTGTCTTTTGTCCGCCGGGAACCTCTATTTCCTTATGTATCCAGTTCCAGGCTGACCATCAGCGCCCTGTTCACCCTTCTCATAATATCTCCGTCCAGATGACAGACCTTATCCTTGAGACGCTTTTTGTCAATCGTCCGAAGCTGCTCCAGCAGCACCACGGAATCCTTATCCATATCATACAGCGTGGCATTCAGTTCAATGTGGGTAGGCAGCTTCGCCTTGTTCATCTTAGAGGTGATCGCAGCGCAGATGACCGTGGGACTGTGCTTGTTTCCGACATCGTTCTGTATGATCAGTACAGGCCTGATGCCTCCCTGCTCTGAACCGATCACCGGTCTCAGATCTGCGTAATAAACATCTCCTCTTCTCATTTTACCTCCAAATCCATCTTGATTCCCGCGTACCATGAAGCATATGGGCCTGCCGGCGCGCGTTCCTGCCGGAAAACGGCCCGCAGCGGGATTTTAATTTATGCATTTGTAGGATAGTTTTGCCAGTTTTCCGGAAGTTATTCAATCCCCCTTTATCATATGAATCAAATTCTCAAAATGTGCCTGGGGTGTGTATGAAAAGTGCTTTCAGACACACCCCAGGCACCGGCCCGTGCTTTTGGCAAAGAACCGCGGCAGAACCTTTCTACCAGGGAATCTGATCCCGCCGTGCCGCAAGGGCAATATTTTCTGCAATATCCCCGGCCATGCAGGCATATTCTCCTTTTCTGGCTGCCGCCAGATCTCCCGCCCTGGCATGGAGATATACACCCACCGATGCCGCGTTAAAGCCTCTCATCCCCTGGGCCATGAGACCGGCGATAATGCCTGCCAGCACATCCCCGCTTCCCGCCGTGGCCATCCCGCTGTTACCGTTCAGGTTCATGCAGACAGCCCCTTCTTCCCCGCAGATATAGGTCCTTGCGTCTTTTGCCGCCACCACCGCATGGAAGGCACGGGCCAGCGCCCTGCCGGCAGAGGGCAGGTCTGACTTACATTCAGCCGTGCTTTTTCCCAGAAGCCCGGCCAGTTCTTTTACATGAGGGGTGAGTATGATATCCCTGCCTTTTCCCCCCTGGGCCGCCAGCAGATTTCCCAGCTCCCGGTTTTGCGCCAGCAGGTTCAGGCCGTCCGCATCTGCCAGAAGGGGCTTTCTTCCTTCCCGGATCATTTTGTCCAGACAGAACAGCGCCGCCTTGTCTTTTCCGAGTCCCGGCCCTATTGCCAGAATGTCCGCCCATTCCAGGGATTCTTTCAGGCTCTCCGCATTGCCCAGGAGCGCCTCCGGCACCGACTGCTGCAGGATGCTGCGGTTTTCCGGCGACGTGATGACCTTTACCATCCCCGCGCCGGTCCTATAGGCCGCCCTGGCAGCCAGAACAGCCGCACCGGCCATGTTCAGGCTGCCCGCAGTCAGAAGAAGCTTTCCGAAGGTAGCCTTGTTACCGCCCGGGTCCCGTTTCGGCATCAGAACGGACACTTCCTCGTCGTAGGCAAACATTTCCGGTTCCTGCCCGAAAAAGCCAAGATCCGAAATCCCAATGTCCGCCGTAAGGATTTCTCCCGCCGCCTCACATCCGGGATACATCACCAGTCCCTTTTTGCAGAAACCGAAAGTCACCGTGGCGTCCGCCTTCACGGCACATCCCCATATTTTTCCCGTATCGGAGTCCACACCGCTGGGCAGGTCAAGCGCCAGTTTCCAGCCCGGCAGCCGGTTGAAACATTCCACCGCCCCGGCATACGCTCCCGAAACTTCCCGGGAAAGTCCCACGCCGAACAGGCCGTCCAGCAGCACATCATATTCCTGCCGCCCGGGTGTCTCCGTGAATTCCACCGGGTATTTTTCCAGGATTTCCATCTGGCGTACCCACTGGACGGAAGCTTTTTGCCGGTCTCCCACACACCAGACCTCCACCCTGCAGCCTTTTTCTGTCAGAAGTCTTGCGGCCGCCAGGGCATCGCCGCCGTTATTGCCCATGCCCGCCATGACAAGCACATGTGCTCCCGCCGTTTTGCAATGCGCATATGCAGTTTCCGCGGCCGCCAGGGCTGCCCTCTCCATGAGAACACATGCCGGAATCCCGATTTTTTCTATGGTGTTGCTGTCATAAAGGCGCATCTCTGCCGCCGACACAAGATATTTCATAAAACCCTCTTTCCCCCAAATGTCATATCGTACAGACCCAAAGCTTTCCGCATCCCCTTCCGGCGCCGTGCAGGTTACTGCTCCTCCATTTCTTCCGAATCATGCTGCATGTCAAATATATCGATCACTTCCGCCCCGAACACATCATGCATATAAGAATATATGGTCTGGTTCCGCTGCTCCATCTCCTGCTTCCTGATCAGGCGTTTTTTCAGTTCCACACGGATCTCCGTTATCCACTGTTCGGTTTCCTGAATCATTTCCTTATTTTCTTTCATGGTGTCATAACAGCAGTCCATGGTGGCCAGCATCAGCTGAAAATTTGCCTCCTCGATCTGCTTGGGCAAATCCAGCAGTTCGTCCTGTCTTGCTTCCAGCCGCTCGTTACATTCTTCCACCAGCTTCTTGTTCTGCTCTGTCTTCTGGGCATTGTCAGAATCCCCTTCTGCCTCTTCCATCATGGAGACAATCTCGCCCATCAGCTTCTTTTTCAGTCTCTTGATGTCCTTTATTTCGTTATTCAGCCTGCCCTGCTGCTTCAAAAGCGTGTTCAGCTGTTCTTCCAGGCCGGACACTTCCTGTCTTGCCTCCTGCGTCAAAAGCTGATACCATTTATTATCCAAAGTAAGAACGGGAATTTTCTTCCCCTCCAGCGCCCGGACATAAGTCTCCTTCTGGCGTCCGCTGCCTTTCTGTCTCATCTGCTATGTACACCTCCCTGTTTCAGTTCCCTTATGCGCATGTTCCCGGCGCGGTACGCACCTCCATGCCTCCCTGGGTCCAAATGGCACAAGGTATATTCCCATGCTTTCTTCCGCATCCCCTGCAGAAATCTCATCTCTTTTTCTCCCATTCCCGGATATTATAGGATAATTTCATGAGGCTGTCCGAAAGATGGACATTTTCCACCTGAATCCCCTCCGGTACATTCAAGTCCACATGGGCAAAATTCCAGATGGCCCGGATTCCGTTCTGTACCAGTTTTTCCGCCACTGATACCGCGCCGGCTTTCGGAATCGTCAGCACCGCAATATCAATGTCATTGTCACGGATAAATCCCTCCATCTCCTCCATGGGCATCACTTTTACCCCGCGCACTTCCATGCCCAGCAGTTCCGGCTTCTGGTCAAACATACCGCGGAAAATAAAGCCCCTTCTCTCAAAGTTCAGATAATTTCCCAGGGCACGCCCTAAATTTCCCGCCCCGATTATGATAAAATGATGCTGTCTGTCCAGTCCCAGGATTTTGCCGATTTCATTGTACAGGTATTCTACATTGTAGCCATAGCCCTGCTGTCCGAAACCGCCAAAATTATTGAAATCCTGCCTGATCTGGGATGCCGTCACTTTCATCAGCTCGCTCAGGTCCTGGGACGATACCCGTTCCACTCCCCTGCCTTTGAGTTCCCCGAGATAACGGAAATATCTGGGAAGGCGGCCCACAACAGCTTGTGAAATTTCCTTTTCTTCCAATTTTATTACCTCCGCCCGTGCCGCAAAGCACCTTTATGCATCGGTTCCGCGTCAGAACGTGTCTGACTTTGACGCATGCCAGTCTGACAGAAAGCATTTTTCAGACACACTCCGGGCCGAACCGTCAGCTTTACATTATAATGCCACGAATATGGACTTTTTTTATCATGATTTCAAACCAATCATGATAGGATGGCCATTCGGCCTCTCCATGCCACGAATATGGACTTTTTTTATCATAACAAATTGGCAAATTCCTGTCAATCATTTCCAGGCAGGCTTTGGCCCTGAAACCAGTACTTTTTTCAAAGGGAACTTGTCCTGCGGTTATTCAGGCTCTATGGCCCCGGGGGCCTGGCGGCAGGAAAAACGTCACAGCCACTTCACAACCGGACATTGACAGTTCCCCGATTCCCAAGTAAAATAGAAGAAATACCCTCCGTTTGGCGTGTGTTTCCTTATCCATGGCGGGTACAAATACAGATAACAAAATCCCGGTCCGGGAGCCGGAGTGAAAGGTTGATCATCATGATACTGTCTTGTCAGAATATATGCAAAGCCTTTGTGGAAAACAAAATATTGGAACATATCAGTTTTCATATAGAAGATTATGAAAAAGCTGCCATTGTGGGCATCAACGGTGCCGGCAAGACCACGCTGCTGCGCATTCTGGTGGGGGAAATACCGCCGGATGAAGGTATCGTCACGCTGGCAAAAAACAAAACGCTGGGCTATCTTGCCCAGGACGGCGCGGTGGACACCGCAAATACAATTTATGAGGAACTTCTGTCCGTGAAACAGCACCTGACGGATCTGGAGCATCGCATCCGGGACTGTGAACTGGAAATGCACCGGACCCAGGGGGCGGCGCTGGAATCCCTCATGAGGCAGTATGATAATCTCACCCACGCTTTTGAGAGCGGGGGCGGCTATGTGTACCAAAGTGAAGTCACCGGTGTGCTGAAAGGTCTGGGATTTTCCGAACATGAGTTTACAAAGGCGGTTTCCACGCTCTCGGGGGGACAGAAAACCAGGGTTGCCCTGGGAAAACTTCTGCTCCAGAAACCGGACCTGATCATTCTGGACGAGCCCACAAACCACCTGGACATGAATTCCATCTCCTGGCTGGAGACCTATCTGCTCAATTATAAGGGAGCCGTCCTCATCGTCTCCCACGACCGGTATTTTCTCAACCGCATCGCCACAAAGGTTATCGAGATTGACCAGACAAAGGCCACTGCCTTTCAGGGCAATTATTCCGATTACGCGGTCAAAAAAGAACAGCTGCGCGCCGCAGCCATGAATGCCTACTTAAACCAGCAGCGGGAAATCAGGCACCAGGAGGAAGTCATCGAAAAACTGCGTTCCTTCAACCGGGAAAAATCCATCAAAAGGGCCCAGAGCCGCGAAAAAATGCTGGAAAAGATGGAAGTGCTGGAAAAGCCCACGGAGACAAAAGCCGATATGCATATCCGGCTTGTACCCCGCAAACAGAGCGGGGGGGATGTGCTGACTGTGGAGGAGCTGTCAAAATCCTTCGGCTCCCTTAAGCTGTTCGAGCATGTGGGTTTCGAGCTGAAACGCGGGGAACATGTGGCAGTGATCGGCGACAACGGAACCGGGAAAACCACTCTGCTGAAGATTCTGAACGGAATGCTGCCTGCAGACAAAGGTTCCTTTCGTCTTGGCACCAATGTAGAGATCGGCTATTATGATCAGGAACATCATGTGCTGCACGGGGAGAAAACACTGTTTGAGGAAATTTCGGATGAACATCCCACCATGACAAACACGGAAATACGGAATCTTCTTGCCGCTTTCCTGTTTACCGGGGATGATGTCTTCAAGCGCATTGACGATCTCAGCGGCGGGGAACGGGGGCGCGTCTCGCTGGCAAAGCTGATGCTGGGAAATGCCAATTTCCTGATTCTGGACGAGCCCACCAATCACCTGGACATTGTGTCCAAAGAAATTCTGGAGGATGCCCTGAACAAGTATGAAGGAACGGTATTATGCGTCTCCCATGACCGGTATTTCATCAACAAAACAGCCCATCGCATACTGGACCTGACAGCAAGCCGTCTCATAAATTATGTGGGCAATTATGACTATTATCTGGAAAAACGGGAAACCATGATGCAGACCGTCTCTTCCGGCGGTGCCGCCCAGACTTTTTCCGGAAAGGCAGAACAGGAATCCGAAAACAAACTGGACTGGAAAGCCAAGAAAGAAGAACAGGCCAGACTCCGGAAAAAGGAGAATGACCTGAAAAAATGCGAGGAGCAAATCGCATCCATGGAAAACAGAAGCGCCGAAATCGACGCCCGGATGTCCGACCCGTCCATTGCCACCCAGATGACAAAGCTTCTGGAACTGTCCAAAGAACAGGAGGGCATCCGCGCAGAACTGGAAAACCTTTACGCCCGCTGGGAATCGCTGGCGGAATAGACCGGATGCCTTTTACAGCAGGGTGTCCAGGGTTTCCCGGATGGCTTTGATAAAGTCGAGGCTGTTGAGGATGACAGGATTTTCACATGTGGAAATCAGGGAAAGGCTCTTTGTCATTTTCCCATCCTCCACAGTCTTGATGCAGGCCTCTTCCAGCTTATCCGCAAAGGAACAAAGCTCCTTTATGCCGTCCAGCTCTCCCCTCTTCCTCAGTGCTCCCGTCCAGGCAAAAATGGTGGCAATGGAATTGGTGGAGGTCTCTTCCCCTTTCAGATGCTTATAGTAATGGCGCTGCACTGTGCCGTGGGCCGCCTCATATTCATAGACACCGCCCGGGGATACCAGCACGGAAGTCATCATGGACAGATCACCGTAGGCCGTTGCCACCATGTCTGACATCACATCACCATCATAGTTCTTGCAGGCCCAGATAAACCCTCCCTGGGAACGGATGACACGGGCCACGGCGTCATCAATCAAAGTGTAAAAATATTCTATGCCCAGAGCCTCAAATTTCTCTTTATACTCCGCATCGTATATTTCCTGGAAAATATCCTTAAAGGTATGGTCATATTTTTTGGAGATAGTATCCTTGGTGGAAAACCACAGATCCTGCTTTGTGTCTGCCGCATACGAGAAACATGCCCTGGCAAAACTGCCGATGGATTTTTCCGTATTGTGGATTCCCTGAAGGATTCCCGGTCCTTTGAATTCGTGGATCAGTTCCCTTGTCACCGTGCCATCCTCTGCCGTGAACACCAGCTCGGCCTTCCCTGCCCCGGGCACCTTGATCTCCGTATTTTTGTAGACATCCCCGTAGGCATGGCGGGCAATGGTGATGGGCTTTGTCCAGTTTGCCACATACGGGACAATCCCTTTGATCAGAATGGGTGCCCGGAACACGGTGCCATCCAGTATGGCGCGGATGGTTCCGTTGGGACTCTTCCACATTTCCTTTAAATCATACTCTTTCATTCTGGCGCCGTTGGGTGTGATGGTGGCACATTTCACTGCCACGCCGTATTTTAAAGTGGCATTGGCCGAATCCGTCGTCACCTGGTCGTCTGTGGCATTTCTGTGCTCCAGTCCCAGATCGTAATACTCCGTTTTCAGATCTATGTAGGGAAGCAGCAGCTCCTCCTTGATCATCTGCCAGAGAATCCTTGTCATCTCGTCCCCGTCCATCTCCACCAGCGGAGTGGTCATTCTGATCTTGTCCATACATTTTCCTCGCTTTCTTTTATATAATTCCGGTTCCGCATATTCCTGCGTTCCGGAGGATGGATGCGCCCTTCCGGACAATCCCTGTCCCCGGTTTCCGACTTCCTCTACTGTGTAGTCTCCCGGGCCAGGTTTTCTTTTTCAAAAATTTCGTGCAGGCCGTTTTTTACCATATTGTCATAAGCATTGATCATGTGCTGATGGGCAAGCTGCCCTGCCAGTTCCCCATTGCCATCTTTTATGGCCTCCATAATCTCCTTGTGCTCCTCATTGGACTTTGGCCCCCTGTTGACATTGGAGAGCGTCTTCCTGCGCACCCGCAGCACATACTGATGGAAATCCTTCAGCTGGTGCTCCAGCAGCTTACTGTCACAAGCCTCATACATGATATCATGGAAACGGTTGTCCAGCTCCGCCAGCTGCTCCAGATGTCCCTTCCTGGCGTGGAATTCTGCCAGGTAGACATTCTCCTCCATCTCTTCCATCTGTTCTTTTGTGATATGCTCCGTGGCCCAGCGGGCACAGAGTCCCTCCAGCAGGGAACGGATGACATAAATATCCCGCACATCCTTTTCCGTGATGCCGGTGACATAGGCCCCTTTATTGGGAATGATCTGTATCAGTCCCTCCAGTTCCAGCTGCCGGAACGCCTCCCTCACCGGGGTTCGGCTGACGCCCATCTCTTCCCCGATTGTCACTTCCCTCAATTCTTCATGCTCCGCGTACCTGCCGTTTAAGATATCATCTCTCAGCCGGTGAAATACGCGGCCCCGCAGGGAGTATTTATCTGCCACTTCCTGCTTTACACTGTAATTACCCATCTCTTTCTTTTTCTTACCCTCCTGTTTGTGCCGCCTGCGGCAGCCCTTCACTCATTTTCCCATACCGGGATTTTCTCTTCCGGAACCTATTGATCCGCCCCTGCCCCCGGCATATTCTAAAGTACACTTCACATTCTTATACCCGGCTGTTGTCACATGCCGGGCAATGCAATATTGTTTTTCAGACAGACCTGCTCCACACAGCCCACGATCTCCTCGTCCGTCATCACGGTGACACGTCCTCCCGCGTACTCTTCGTCCACCCATTTTTTAATCTCTGCCACCAGTTCGGAGCCCTTCTCCACCTGCGCCTCTCCCTTGAGCCCGTAATAGGTATTGAGCCAGTGGGCGATTCCCGCCAGTCCCGAGGTGTTGGAAATGGCGCACAGCACCGGCCTGTTCAGGAATTTCTCCGTGTCAAAGATATTGTAGATTTCCTCGTTTTTCAAAAGGCCATCTGCGTGTATCCCTGCCCTGGTCACATTAAAATTCCTGCCCACAAAAGGCGTCCTGGGCGGGATACTGTATCCGATTTCCTTCTCATAGTATTCTGCCAGCTCCGTGATCACCGTGGTGTCCATTCCGTTTAAGTCACCCTTTAACTGGGCATACTCAAACACCATGGCCTCAAGGGGTGTGTTGCCCGTGCGTTCCCCGATTCCGAACAGGGAAGTATTCACGCCGGAACAGCCGTAAATCCAGGCCGTGGTGGAATTGGACACTGCCTTATAAAAATCATTGTGTCCATGCCACTCTATCAGTTCATGAGGCACGCCTGCGTGAGTGTGGATGGCATAAATAATGCCCTGGACACTTCTGGGAATCACCGCACCCGGATAATTCACCCCATATCCCATGGTATCGCAGGCCCTGATTTTCACCGGAATCCGGTAAGTCTCCATCAGTTTCATCAGCTCCACACAAAAAGGTACCACATAGCCGTAAATATCTGCCCTTGTGATATCTTCCAGATGGCATCTGGGGCTGATTCCCTCCTCCAGACAGTCCCTTATCACGCTCAGGTAATGTTCCATGGCCTGGCGTCTTGTCATTTTCAGCTTCAGAAAAATATGGTAATCCGAACAACTGACCAGAATACCGGTCTCCTTCATGCCAATCTCCTTCACCAGCCTGAAATCGTCCTTGCTGGCGCGGATCCAGCTTGTCACCTCCGGAAACGCATAACCTTTTTCCATACATTTATAAACGGCATCCCGGTCTTTTTTGCTGTAAAGAAAAAATTCGCTGGCGCGGATCATCCCGTTTTTTCCGCCCAGCCTGTGGAGATAATCATAGATGGTCACAATCTGCTCCGTGGTATAGGGCGCCCTGGACTGCTGTCCGTCCCGGAACGTGGTGTCCGTGATCCAGATTTCCCTGGGCATATTATGGGGCACAGTCCTGTCGTTGAAAGGAATCTTAGGGATCTCGGAATAAGGAAACATATTGCGGAATACATTGGGCTTCCTGACATCGTCCAGGATGTACATATGCTCCTCTATCTGCAGCAGATTGCTGTTCTTATTCATGGTAACCGGACGGTTCTGAAACATTTCGTTCTCTCTCATATCCCTCTCCTCCCTTTTTACACGCTTGTATTATTGTATACAATCAGAGAGGTATTGTCAATGTTTTCTTCCAAAAACTTTCCCGGCTATCCGTCCAGAAGATGCCCCACATGCAGCATGCCCCAGCCCTGCTGGTTCCACGGCAGTCCCAGATCCGTCGCCGTAAACTGCAGCCGCTGCTTTCCCTTTTCATTGGTCAGGCCGGGGAACTGCTGGAAGAGTATCGCAGCCGCCCCCGAGACCACCGGCGTGGCCATGGAAGTACCGCTTTTTGCAATATAAGGATTCCGGTTCCCGCCGTAAAAATTTTTATAGTTCAGGTTGCAGGAAATAATATCCGTCCCCGGGGCCACCAGGTCAGGCTTGCGCACCAGGCTGCCGGGCATCCCCCTCCCGGAATATGCCTGGCACTTGATTTTACTTCTCCCCGCATAAGCCCCGTCATAGCAGCCCACTGTCACCACACTGCTTCCTCCCACGGAAGAGATGGTGCCGTCTCCCGGCCCCTTGTTGCCTGCAGCGCATACAACCAGCACACCGCTGCGCCACAATTCATCAATTTTTTTCTGCAGGAGCTGTTCTTTTCCAGCCTCCTTCAATGTTCCGATTCCCACGGAAATATTCAGGATTCTGACTCCGTATCTCCGTTTTATCTCTAAAACCCACTCTATTCCTTCCAGCATGGTCTCCGTGGAGCCCTCGCCCTTTTCATCCAGCACTTTTCCCACCACCAGCCTGGCCCCCGGCGCCATTCCCCTATAACGTCCTGCGGAAAGATGGCCGCTTCCGCACAGAATTCCGCACACATGGGTTCCGTGTCCGTTATTATCATACATCAGGTTCCGATGTCCCACAAAGTCCCGGAAACACAGCGCCCTGTCCGAAAGATCCGGATGGTTTCCCATTCCCTCCTGTGTAAGGCAAATGCAGAATTTTCTGTTGTTTTCCTTGAAAACCCTCCCCGATAATGCTACAATCGTGAATGTTGGGAGAAACGTTACCCGTTTGGACAAGTCAAATATCTGTCACAGAGAAGCGGCAGGCATCGCTGACCTGCCGAAACTGCCGAGGAAGAAATCATGATTCAGAATAAAAAATCTTTTGTCAACGGAATGCACGATGGCATTCCCATTGCCCTGGGTTATTTTGCCGTGGCCTTTTCACTGGGAATTGTGGCAAAAAAAGCGGGGCTAAATCCTTTTCAGGGCTTTCTGTCCGGCATCTTAAACCATGCCTCCGCAGGAGAATACGCGGAATTTACAGTCATCATGGCAAATGCACCCTATTTTGAGATGGCATTTGTCATACTGGTGGCCAACATCCGTTACCTGCTGATGAGCTGTGCCCTGAGCCAGAAGTTTTCCCCGGATACCCCGTATCCCCACCGGCTTCTGACAGGCTTTGGCATCACGGACGAAATCTTCGGAATCAGCGTGGGCAAACCCGGAGACCTGAATCCCTTTTACACTTACGGCGCCATGACAATTGCACTTCCATGCTGGGCAGCCGGCACTTCCATGGGTATCGTGGCCGGCAATGTTCTTCCGGCTTCCGCAGTCAGCGCCCTGAGTGTGGCGTTATACGGAATGTTTGTGGCCATTATAATCCCCGCCGCCAAAAAGGAAAAACCCATCCTCATTGTCATCCTTGTGAGCTTTCTGGCAAGCTTCCTGGTATCGAAAGTCCGCTTGTTTGACGGTATATCCGACAGCATGAAAATCAGTATCCTGACACTGCTGATCGCCGGCGGAGCCGCCGCTGTCTTTCCATTGAAAGAGGAAACCATAAAATAGGAAAGGGATGTCCATATGAAACATAATATTTATTTATACATACTTGTGGCGGCAGCGGTATCCTGTCTCATCCGGGTACTTCCGCTGACCCTGATACGCAGGAAAATCAAAAATCCTTTCCTGCGCTCCTTTCTCTACTATGTGCCCTATGTGACACTTGCCGTCATGACATTCCCCGCCATAATTACCGCCCCCCAGATCCCCCTGGCAGGGATTCTTGCGCTGGCGGTGGGAATCATCGCAGCGTGGAAGGGCGTCAATATGGTAGGCATTGCCGCATTGTGCTGTATTGTTGTATTTATCTGCGAAGCTATTGTGGGCTGATCAGGTGAATCCCCAGGTTCAGGACTCCGCAGAGCAGCATCACCAAAATGGGATTCCATTTCCATTTTCTCAGAACAAAAAATGCTCCCGCAAACAAAAGCAGAAGTACCTTGTCCCCGGCCACATTCAGCAGCAGGGAAAGACCGGCGGCGGCAATCAGGGCAACCACGGCGGGCCGCAGGCTTGACAGGACACTCTGCAGTGTGGACACGTTTTTGTATTTGTTATACAGAAGGGCAAGCGCGGACACGATAACGCAGGACGGCAGAATACAGCCGCCGGTGGCAACCAAAGCCCCCGGGATTCCACCGATACGGATCCCTACAAAAGTGGCGGAATTCACCGCAATGGGCCCGGGTGTCATCTCCGCAATGGTGATCAGATCCGTAAATTCATTCATGGTCAGCCAGCCGTGTCCGTTCACTACTTCACTCTGAATCAGGGGCATGGCGGCATATCCTCCGCCGATACTGAACATCCCCACTTTGATAAAACTGAGAAACAGCTGAAGATAAATCATTCATGTACCCCCTTTTTTCTCTTCCATATTTCCATAAGAATACCTGCCGCCGCGGCAGCCAGGATAATATAGATCACATTTATCCCAAAGACAAATGTAGCCACAAAAGCCGCCACCATGACCACATAGGAAGGAATCTGCCGTGTTTTCAGCACATTTCCCCCCAGATTGCATACCACATCCAGAATCACCGCAACTACTCCTGCCTGCATTCCCTTCAGCAGAAATGCCACATAACGGTTCGCGGCAAACGCCTGATAAAAAAAGGATACCGCTGTGAGAATCAGCATGGGGGGCAGAATGGTGCCTATGACGGCTGTGATCATCCCTATGGCTCCCGCCACCCGCCATCCCACCAGAATCGCCGCATTCACTGCAATGGCTCCCGGAGATGACTGGGCCAGGGCCGTCATATCCAGCATTTCTTCCTCATTGATCCAGTGCAGTTCGTCCACAAACTTTTTCTTCATGAAAGTAATGATCACAAAACCGCCGCCAAATGTAAAGGCGCTTATGTACAGTGTACTGAAAAATAATTTCCAGAGCAGATTCGCCTTTGAACCCTTTTCCATTTATGTCCCCCCTGCCTTTAGAGTTTATTCCCGGACCGGTTTTCACCCTGCCGGTTCGATTCCTTTGCCGCGCGTCTTCCTGCCGGCTTCGGCTTCCCCGGCGCGGCGCATCCCTGGTTTCCTCCTCCACACCGCGGCCTCTTCCCACGGAAGCACATTTGCCGATAACGGCAGTAACATGACACCCGCCCCCGTATCAAGCACTGCAATTGTCACGCCCCTGCCATCCATTTCCCTGGGAACATTTCCTGCCGTCAATTCTCTCACACGCTGCATAAATGAAATCCCGGCATATCTTTCATTTATTGTATGCCGGGAAAATTTCAATGTGTTCTAAAGTATTTTATTTGTTTTCTGCTTCCCCGGCTCCGCAGATCCCGAACAAAGACAGATAATCTGTCCGAAACTGTATTGCCTCCATACCATCAATCTGAACACGGTCTGCCTTCAGTTCCTCCAGCTGGCCATTCCTGTCGAGCGTAAAAACCCTTAATTCCTGCCCCAGCAGGGTTTCCGGTATGGGGAGCACCACACTCAGGGACTGCCGTCCAAGCTTTGTCAGGGGAATCCCGCTGTCATCCGTAAGCGTCAGCTCAAAACAAAACAAGTCTTCCGGAACCGGCTTCTGAAGCGCCCGTGCGAAAGCGGCTTCCATCCCCCCGGTATCCTCCGGTTTTTTTACCGTCAGAGTGTAATTTCTGTCGGCCTCTGCCAGCAGGGTCGCCCCTCTGCGAAGATGTTCTGACGGGGAAACGCCGAAAACTTCCTCCACACCTTCCACCGTCACACCGGGATCCTGCTCTTCCTGGGTCCCATACACACGGTAATCCGCATTGGAAAGTCTGGTGGCGGAAGACTCATATGTTCTCTCCGGCTCGGCCCCTTCATAAGTGACCGCCGCATCCCCCAAGGCCTTCAGACCCAGTTTCTTTACCGATGCAGGCAGGTTCATTTTCTGCAGGGCGCTGCCCAGAAAAGCCCTGTCCTTGATCTCCTCTATATTTTGTCCGAAAGAGACCTGCTTCAGCCCGGAGCAGTTTTCAAATGCTCCCTCCCCTATCACCCGGAGGCTGTCCGGCAGGGTAATCTGCTCTATCTCCTCATGATTCCGGAATGCTTCCCCGGCGATCACGCGGACACTTTCAGGGATTTTCACTTCCGGCGTACTTCCCCTGTAAGCCACAAGCACACCTCCCTCTATGAGGAACGCTTCTTCTGCAGGTGTGCCGGCATCCTTACCCTGCAGAAAATCTTCCACCCAGCCCGAACGGGAAAAAGCCTTGGGCTCCACACACATCACAGAATCCGGAATCACCACTTTTTTCAGGCTGTCACAATGATAGAAAGCGCTGTAACCGATTTTTTCCAGCCCTTCCGGCAGATTTACGGATGTCACGGAGCTCCTGGCAAAGGAAAATTCGCCGATTTCCGTGATTCCTTCCGGCAAAGTCACCTCCCCCAGTGTCATGCTGCAGTAATAAGCCTGGTCAGCCACCAGACGCCCGTCCACAATGGCAAATTTGGGAATCCCGCCCTCCGGACTCTGCTGAAGTACATCCCCGGTCCCGGGCTGTACAGCCTCCTGCTCCCTTCCGCTGGTCACTACATTCAGTTTTGTATTGTCCATCAAAACCACAGCCTGGTTTCCCACCACACTGGTGGAACCCAGCTCATTTCCGTTTTCCACCGGATCGTACTCCACCGCAGGCTGGTCGTTGTCCGGTGCCTGATCTGTGTCGCCGGTATCCGGTTCCCGGACACCGGGTTCATCCTTCACCGCTTCCCCGTATCCCGGCATCTCTTTCTGGCGTTCATAAAAGCTTTCCGCATATTGGTCGGCGGTGCTTCCCTCCTCGCAGTGAATAGCCAGACGCACACAGCCCTCAAATGCTGTCTCATGTATGCTTGTTGTCTCACGGGGAATGCTGATATCCGTCATGTTTGCACAATCGGCGAAAGCCTGAATTCCAATGGAAATAACATTGGCGGGAATCACCATCTGCTCCAGTCCGCCACATTTTGCAAAGGCATAATCCCCTACTTCTTTCAGGCCTTTCCCCAGCACTACCGTATCCAGATTACCGCATCCCCAGAACGCATAGGGATCTATCTTCTTCACGGAATTGGGTATTACCACAAGCTCTATATTGGCATTGTCCTCAAAGGCGCTTCTGCCGATGGTCTCCACGGTACTTGGAATGGACACATTTTTGTCCGATCCCCGGTACTTTACCAAGGTGCTTCCCTCCATACGAAAATCGGAGGCTTGTGTCTCAGCACCCGCCTCCGATACAGGAAGCAGCATGATCGTCAGCGCCACAACTACCATGATGACACCTAAAATACGCTTTTTCCTTCTCATATATTATCCTCTCATGCCCTTACTCTGACCTTCTGTTTTTTTCTGGAAGCCTTTCCCGAGTCCTTCATGGCAAACATTACAAAGGACAGACACGCAAGGCCAATGGACAAGAACCATTTTGGATGTATCCCGTCACCTGTGGTAGGCGTACTGTCGGATATGGTTCCGTCAGACAGATTCGTGATATCCACATAAATCACATAAGGCGAGAAATGCTCTGCCGTAAAGGTGATGCAGGAAACCCCGCTGATTGTGGTAAATTTCGGTGTCAGCTTATCCAGCTTGTCATTCACCACACCCGCCACCTTATTATTGCCCGCATAAGGAATCAGGGAATCCGGCAGCGGCAGGGTGATGCTCACGGACAGTCCCGTAGTATCTGTGATTTTCGTCTTCCCGGTGGAATCATATAGTGAAATATCCATGGGGAAATACTTAATGTTGTCAAGGCTGCCGTACTCTGCCTGCAATGCCTTTAACACTGCTTCCGTGGCAGCGCTGTCTTCCGTCACCTTGATCACAAAATTGTCGGAAGATCCGTTTACCGTGGCAGACACCACTCCGGTGTTGGATAATCCGTTTTTGTCAATGATAACCTGCGTACCGCCATTATTCACGGTTCCCGTGGTACCGCCGGGCCGGACAGTATTGGAGCTGGATGTATTTCCGGTTCCCGTGGTTCTGGACTTATAGTTCGCGATCACTGCCACATCATTCGCCGGCATGGTGATGGCCATGGCAGAAAGCGTCTTATCCGTCACGGATGTGGCTGCCGGGGAAACCGTCCAGTTGTCAAATACCATATTCCGGCCGGGTTCATCTGCCACAACGATAATCTGGGATCCGGCCGCGTACGTACCGCTTCCGCTTCCGTTGCGCACGGTCAGAGTATACATCTTCACATCATTACCAGAACCGGTGTTCCCGCCATTACCATCGCCGCCGGGGCCTCCGGGACTTGGAGACGTGGAAGGCGAAGCAGAAGGCGAAGGTGAAGGACTCCCACTGCCTCCGGGAGGCGGAGTCGGCGAACCTGACGTACCCGGATTTCCACTGTTATCGGCGGTATACTGTGCCACTACTGTCATATCCTCCGTTACATTGACCGGATACGGCAGCCATTCCTTGAAAGTATATCCCTCCCTGGAAGGGGTTCTGGGCGCGGTAGCGTCCTTGCCGTGTTCCACGGACTGGGTATACAGGAATGTCTGGTCATAATCCAGGAATGTCACGGTATGGGTATTTGCCGCAGAGTCAATTTTTTCGTACTGAGCATAAATATTGTACGGATTTTCCGTCTCGTCCGTAATCTCCATCTCTTCCGGCCACCATCCTGTAAACTCATAGCCCTCTTCTTCAGGTGCAATGGGTGGAACAGCGCTTTCCCCGGGTGTTACGGTCTGGGTGCTGATCACGGTTTCCTTGTCAAACGCAATAAAATTCACGGTCTTTTGGTATTCCGAAGGCTCCATTGGAACATACTTTGCATAGACATTGGTAATCTCTGTAATAATGGTTCCCTCCGACGGTGTCCAGGTAAGCCTGGTATATCCCTTCACGGGAGGCAGGTCTTCCAGATCGTCGGGAATCACCAGCGGCTGCCCCTGCTCCACATAAATACTCCGTACCAGATTGCCCTCTTCATCAAAAAGCCTTACTTCATATTCCGGCGGCTTTTCGGAAAAGTTGATATTATAAGTCAGGGCATAATCTTCCGCCACGGAACCTTTCTGACCGTAAAACGTCAGCGCCGTATACTCCGGATTCTCCGTATCAATATGGGCAAATGCCTGGTCGCTGATTACATTTACCGTTGCCGGCACCACCAGCTGCCGGATATTGCTGTCCGCAAAGGCATTTTTATTAATTCTCCTGCATCCGTTGGGCAGTGTCACGGAAAACAGTCTGTCGGTTCCCTGGAAAGCGCTCTCCGGAATTTCTTCCAGTTTCGTGGTGCTCAGATCAGCCGATTCTATATTACTGTTCATGAAAGCTTCCGGATAAATGGAAGTAATTCCCTCCACATCTTTTGCGTCTACAATATGGGGCACCTTGCCGTTGAGGTACTCCACCAGCGCCACATGCACGCCCTCTTCCCCTAATTCAAAAATAACGGAATTTTCACAGGAAAAGTACGGGCTCTCGTTAAAGTTTACCTCGCTTAAAACCTCACATCCACGGAAGGGACTCAGGCCCAGACTGCTTACCGTGGCAGGAATGCTCACATTCTTCAGTACGACGCAGTTCTCAAAGGCATGATCTCCGATAGCCGTGGTTTTGTCACTGAAAGTGATTCCCTCCAGGTATTTGCATCCCTTAAAGGCATTGGGCTGTACCTCCTCAATGCCCTCCGCGGTTATGGTTTTCCGCAGGTTAGCATTGTCTGCCCACTCCTCTTCCCTCTCCTTGTATTCAAAAAGGCCTTCTTCTATAACACTTCCGTCTGCCTGAGGCGTCACATGGGTTCCAATGGCTTCAATGCCATCCGGGAGCACCATATTCAGCGCTGCCGCCAGAATATTACTCTCATCCTCTGTGAGATCGCCCTGGTTGCCTGCCCTGTATTTCTCTGCCGCCGATACGGCTGCAGTTGCATATTCCTGCGTAATATAGGCATAACCAGTGTTGCCGGTACCGCCTTTGGGCGCATACTTCCCTTCCTCCATCTTTTTGAGGGTGGGATAGTCAACCAGTTCGTTTTTATCAGTATTCGGATTGTACCGCACTTCCAGATTGGTGGGCCAGCCGCTCTGATAAGTAATGTATGTCAGATCCTGCTCACCCGCATTGATGTTTTCACCGGGGGTCATGGCATACACAAACGGAACGGCACTATTGGAAATGGGCCCCACAAAATTCAGATGAGGCGTTTTATTTTCCGGCCTTTCATTGGGATCCGTATGCATTTTATTATCGCAGTCTGCCTGATGTACTCCTACATTCTGGGTCTTAAAAGCGCCTCCACCGATGACCATGTCTTCCGGCGGATTTTCAAAAATAACATCTTCCAGTTTATGACAGCCGCGGAAAGCATTCTGCTCAATTCCTGTGATCGCCCCGGGAATGGTAACCTTTTCCAGCGCACAGTTATCCTGGAAAGTCCTCTCGGCAATAATTTTTACGTCATTGGGACCGATAATAACGGGGATGGTAACCGTATGCATTCCGGATTCCATTTCACACTTTACAAGCTTTCCGCTGTCGTTTACCCAGCAGACTGCCTTTTTGCCGTCCGTCTGTCCCGGAATCTCAGGCACTTTCAGCTCGTAAACATATTCTCCCAGCGTATCATCAAAAAAACTATATGCAATATCATTGGCCGTTGCCGTCTGGTGCAGGGGCGAATCCTTGATTCCCTTAAAATAGAAGGTACTGGGCACAACATTATTTTTAAAATGTTTAAACTCGTCAGGAGTGCCCGTAAAGTTCACGCCAAGGTTTGCCGCCTCAATATACTTCAGCGAACTGCACCCTTCAAACATGGTAATGGGAATCTCCTGTTCAAATGTGGTCATGGTGGGAAAAGTCAGGCTTTCCAGGCTGGAACAGTTTCGGAAAGCGTTTTCCCCCACCGATTCCAACGCTACCGGTGCATCCTTTCCGGTCAGGTCAATGTTTTTAAGCGCCGAACATCCCTCAAATACGGATTTCCCCAGTTTCCTTACCGCAGCAGGCACTGTAAAGTCGGTCAGAGCCATACAATTATAAAAAGCATTATCACCGATTACCGTGATTGCGGAATTCAGTCTGATATTTGCCTGGCTCATACGGATACACTCTGCAAAAGCGCCTATTCCAATGACCTGCAGACCATCATTCAGGGTAATTCCTTCCAGGTTGGTACATCCGTAGAAGGCATAATCACCGATTCCCCGCATGCTCGAGCCTACCTCCAGGGTAGTGATATTCGTACCGTTCTGGGCAAAAACACCTTTATCCTTATTTGCATAATCCACGGTTCCGGCCACCTGCCATGTTCCCTGAACGTCAACGGTTGAGGTGGTGCCATCAGGATTCGTGACAACTTTGCTACCCGTTTTCAGATACTGGTTTCCGATATACTGCACCTGCAGGTTTTTGATTCTTTGGAAATTCGGGTCACTTGCGGCTATGGGATCTGAAACATTGCCTGATGCATCCGGCTCCGGAATCTTGTTATCGGGATAATAATACAAATCTTCATCCAGTTCGCTCCATACGCTTTCCTTTTCATACGAACATGGAAAATATTCATACTTACCGCTGGGTTCCTGTACCACATTTCCATTTTCATCTTTTACCGGTAACTTAGTGTCCGGGTCGATGACATCCTGCATAATCGGAATCCGGTAATAAAGGAAATTACCGCTTTTTCCAACTGCCACATACCCTCTTCCGGTACCGTCATTGGCGGTCATCTGCAAATACACATACTTTATTTCATCAGGAATCGCCAGCGTTCCTCCCGATAATGCCCCGCCCGAATATCCCAAAATGACGGCTGACACATCTTTGCCATCCGACACATAGGCAAACTGGAACTTATTGTCACCCGTGGTATAAATAACATCAGTCTCCTTCACCGTAGGAATAGCGTTTGCCATTTCCGGATACTTTTCTGCCAGGGTTCCCCAGTTTTCATCAACCGGCGTACTCCCGGCATCCGGCGGCGCCACCACATCCGTGCCATCTGCTCCCGTAGCCTGCAGATAATCCACCGGAATCGCAGCTATTACCAGCGCAGATATCAAAAACAGCGTCCCCAGCGTCCTGCGGAGCGTCCTTCTCAGTCTCCGGGCCTTTTTCTTCACAACTTTTGTCATTTCCATTACTCCTTTGCGATTTTTTTCGCTACTACCACAAACCGTCCGTCCGTCTCCTGATAGTCACAAGTGGAAAGTGTCAGAAGCTGGTCCCCATACTCAGCGGTCACTCCCGTGTCATAGAGGGACATTTCTGCCATTTCCGCCATGTTGGAATCAAACTCCTGTTCACTGTTTGCGTCGATAAACTGATAATATTTAAATACGATCTCTGTCTCTTTATATACCCTGGAACGGAACACATACATAACCTGGTAGGTTCCCTTTTCATATATGGTATCAAACTGGATATAGGGATGTTCTTCATAGAAAGACTGCTTCTTATATAAATCCAGCTGCCCGAACATCTGCCCGCTCTTCATGTGGTGCCCATATAATATGTAATTGGTACTTGGTTTGAGCACGTCACAGTCCTTATCCATGAAAATCGTTCCGTTTTTATCATATTCCTGGTTCAGATTATGGTCCAGATAATACTCATTGTCAGAAGTCTGCATGACAGGGTAATCTATATTAGTATCGTCAATTTTTACCCATCCGATTAGCTTTTTGTTCTGTAATAATAAATTTTTATATTCATCCAGAACTTCCCTGTCCTCCGGATCTCCATCCAGGGTATATAAAGGGCCGGTATCCGCCTGGGAAGCGGCTGCAGCCGTCTTTTCTTTTAACTCACTCATCTTCTGGTAAGTGCTCCGGGTCCGGTATATATAATAAGAATAAATACCGAAATACCCCAGGCAGCATGCCGCTGCCAGACTGCAGACAAATATGGTCAGTTTCCGGCGTTTTTCCCGCTTCCGCAGTTCCTCTGCCACGAACCGTTCATCCACCACTGTGTCCCTTCCGGAACTTTGCCGGCCGAAACGATTCTTTTTCCCGCCGGAATTCCCGGCCTGCCCGGGGGCCTGTCTGCCGGACGCCAGGGAAGCATTCCTGCTTCCGGCCCGCATCCCCTTTTTTTGTCCCGGGAACCCAGGATGCCTTGCGTCAGGCCTGCGTCCTGCCGTCCCTGCGGCCGGATTGTCTGCCCGGCTCTTTTTCAGCAGTTCTTCCACTTCGTCCAGGAAATCACGCCCCAGCAGCGTCATAAATTTATATCTGCCGCCGCGAAGGTCATTTCGCAGCCGTTCCAATGCCTCTCTGTCCCCGAAATCCGTTTCCCCCCGGATTTTATCTATCAGCTCTTTGTCACGTTTTGCCTGGGCATAGTCGCTTTCCGTCCTAAACTGCCTGCCCTCAACGATCAAAACTTTTCGTTCCATGCCTTTTCCCTATGCATCATTCGTTTTCATTTTCTATTTTACTCCATCTGAAAATTATTTCAAGTCTTTTTGCCACATATGGACATGTTTTGTTTCTGGCAAATTGTAACAGGGTATTTTGAATTCACAAAATTCCTCTTCTTCCCCAGGAAACATTGACATGCCCCCCGGCATACAATAAACCATAAATAAACCTTTGGAGGCAAAAAACATGAGTGACTTAACTGCTACAAATTGTGGCTGCAATGATTCCTGCGGTTGCGCAAACAATCAGAACAACGGCTGCGGAAGCTGGATCTGGATTCTTCTGCTGCTTTGCTGCTGCGGCGGCAACGGCGGTGGATGTGGCTGTGGAAACAGCTGCGGGAACAGCTGCGGAAACGGCTGCGGCGGCGGTCTCTTCGGCGGTAACGGCGGCGGATGCGAATGGCTCATCTGGATCCTGCTGCTCTCCTGCTTCTGCGGCGGCAATGGCGGTTTCTTCGGAAGCAACAACGGCTGCGGCTGTGGTTGCGGCTGTGGCTGCAATTAAGCATTAAACCGGAGGGAAACTCCATCCTGAGGCAGGCTCCCGTGGGATATTGGTTCCCATGGGGGCCTGTTTCCCGGTCAGCATCCCCGGCGGCAGCGGGTCAGTCCGCAATGCCCCGGGCTGCACCCGGGAAAGATCTGTGGCGGCAGTTACGGCTTGTGCACATATCTGCCTGCATGTCTACATAGAATAGAAAAAAGGAACGGTTCATGTCCTGAAAGGAGTACGCCTATGGAGGAGCAAAATTCGAAAACAATCACTGCATTTGATTCCCTTTTTACCAATCACCGGATTCAAATGCTCAAAATCCTCCTCCCCTGGATTGCCCCCGGACAACAGAGCGGTTTTGCAGTCTACATAAAGCTGCTGGAATTACAGTACACGCTCTCGTTCCTCCGCAAAAATACGTCAGCACGTCTTTTTGGAAACGGAAAACAATTATCTTCCGACTTCTTCCAGGGAGATAACGGGGATACCATGGAACTGCTGGATGAACTTCTTTCTTTCAGCGGTCCGGAAGAACGCGCCAAAATTGAAAACATGAAAAATATGATGGCCAGCCTGCAGAAAATGCGGGAAATGATGGATATGATTCAGATGATGCAGGAGCTTTTCCCCGAGGGAATGGGCGGTGACAATCCCATGGACCTGTTCTCCGGCATGTCCGACGAAGGCCTGGCCTCCGTCTTCCAGATGTTTGGTTCAGACCGGCAGACACCACCCCAGGAGTAAATCCAAAGTCCCCATCATAATGATTGTTTTCCGCCAGCGGGAATTAAAAAACAGAAAGGAGCCTCCATGGAAAATCAATCAAGACCTGCCTGGATGTCGGATCCGCTTGTGAAAGACATCCCGGAAAAAAAGCTGAAGTTTGTGGAAGACCTGTTCGCAAAAGGACGGGGCAAGAGCCAGAAGGAAATGATGGCTTTTGCGCTGCCCATGATGAAAAAGGCAAAGCAGGAAAATCTCACCTTTACACCCCAGGAGATGAATGCTGCCATTGCCGCCATCCGGAAACACAGCAGCCAGGAAGAATTGTCGCAGATTGACAAAATACTGGAAAAAAGCCGGAACGGAAAACTTGCGCAGGAACCGTAATTCTGCCGGAATTCCATTTTCCGAATAAGGCAAAAGGAGGGAAGCTGCATGTGTGCTTCCCTCCCTTGCCGTTTCCGTATATTTCCATCCTTCACACGTTTATTTTACTACGATATTTACAATCCTCCCGGGAACATAGATCTCTTTTACAATATTTCCGGTGAGTTTGTCTCCCAGCGCTTCTTTCGCCGCCGCAATGATAGCATCTTTTTCCTGATCTTTGGGCACCGAAATGGTCACACGGATTTTGCCGTTCACCTGTACCCCGATCTCTGTCATGCTTTCCACGGTCCTGGCTTCCTCATAAACCGGCCATGTGGTCTCATAAAGCCTGCCTTCATATCCGGCCTCCTGCCACAGTTCTTCCGTGATATGGGGCGCCACCGGATTCAGCAATGCCAGCAGTGTTTTGAACTCTCCCTTTGTGACTTCGTTCTTTTTGTAAAACTCATTGATCAGGGACATCATTGCCGCAATGGCGGTATTATATTTCAGGTTTTCAAAGTCTCCCGACACTTTTTTGATGGTCTGGTGCATTTTTGTCTCCAGGGATGCGCTGTAGCCATCCCCCTCCACCAGCATATCCTGCAGCTTCCACACCCTTTCCAGGAAGCGGCGGCAACCTTTTACGCCATCCTCGCTCCAGGCGGCACTCAGGTCAAAGGCACCGATAAACATTTCATAGCAGCGCAGGGTATCCGCGCCGTACTCCCTGACAATGTCATCCGGGTTTACTACATTTCCCCTGGATTTGGACATTTTTTCCCCATTGGAACCCAGAATCATGCCATGGCTGGTTCTCTTCCGGTAAGGCTCGGCGCATGGCACATCTTTCTGGTCATAGAGAAACCTGTGCCAGAAACGGGAATACAGCAGGTGGAGCGTGGTATGCTCCATACCGCCATTGTACCAGTCTACGGGCATCCAGTATTCCAGCGCCTCTTTGCCAGCAATCGCCTCCTCATTTTTCGGATCCGTGTATCTTAAGAAATACCAGGAGGAACCCGCCCACTGGGGCATGGTATCCGTCTCACGCTTCGCAGGGCCGCCGCAGTGCGGGCATGTGGTATTCACCCAGTCCGTCATGGATGCCAGCGGGGAATCCCCGTTGTCGGTGGGTTCATAACTTTCCACCTCGGGAAGCATCAGGGGAAGTTCACTCTCATCAATGGGCACGAAACCGCACTTTTCACATTTTACAATGGGAATCGGCTCTCCCCAGTAACGCTGTCTGGAAAATACCCAGTCACGGAGTTTGTAATTGGTCTTGCTGGTGCCCAGACCGTTATTCTCCAGGTATTCGATGATTTTTTTCTTGGCATCCGCCACGGAAAGGCCGTCCAGGAAATCGGAATTTACAAGTGTTCCCGTCTCCACGTCCGGATATACGGCCTCCTGCACGCTGACAGGGCTTCCCGCCACTACCTCCACGATGGGGAGTCCGAATTTCTTTGCAAAATCCCAGTCTCTCTCGTCATGGGCGGGCACGGCCATGATGGCCCCCGTACCATAGGTCATCAGCACATAATCGGAAATCCAGACCGGAATTTCCTTCCCGTTCACAGGATTGGTGGCTGTCAGGCCCTCTATCTGCACACCGGTCTTGTCTTTGGCCAGTTCTGTACGCTCAAAATCGGATTTCTTCGCCGCCTGCTCCCGGTATGCGGCCAGGGCGTCATAATTGCGGATTTCATCCCGGTATTTGTCGATCAGGGGATGCTCCGGTGATACCACCATATATGTGGCCCCAAAAAGGGTATCCGGTCTTGTGGTATAAATACGGAGTTTCTCCTCTTTTCCCGTTATGGCAAAATCTACCTCTGCCCCCTGGGATTTACCAATCCAGTTCTTCTGGGAAACTTTGACACGTTCAATATAATCAACCGTGTCCAGTCCCTGCAGCAGCTTTTCCGCATACTCCGTAATTTTCAGCATCCACTGGCTCTTGACCCTGCGGACCACTTCCGAACCGCAGCGCTCGCAGACTCCGCTGACGACTTCCTCATTGGCAAGTCCCACCTTGCAGGAAGTACACCAGTTGATGGGCATCTCTGTCTTGTATGCCAGTCCTGCCTTGAAGAGTTTCAGGAAAATCCACTGGGTCCACTTATAATAACCGGGGTCCGTGGTATTGACTTCCCTTTCCCAGTCGAAGGAATATCCAAGGGCATGAAGCTGGCCCTTGAAACGCTCCACATTATTCTTCGTCACAATTCTGGGATGAATGTGGTTCTTGATGGCGTAGTTTTCCGTGGGAAGGCCAAATGCATCCCATCCCATGGGATAGAGTACATTGTAGCCCTGCATCCTGCGCTTGCGCGCCACTATGTCCAGGGCCGTGTAGGGACGCGGATGTCCCACATGCAGCCCCTGCCCTGAAGGATAGGGAAATTCCACCAGACAATAGTATTTGGGCCTGGAATAATCTTCGGAAGTCTGAAATGCCTTTTCTTCGTCCCAGACCGCCTGCCATTTTTTCTCCACCTCATGGTGGTTGTAAGGTTTTGCCATAATTATGTCTCCTCAAGAATCAGATTCTATTTTGTGTCCCTGTATCTGTCATTCCCTATGCACAGCCAGGGCTGCTCCCTCCCGTTCCGGACGGAAAACAATCCCGTACCGTAACAAGACATACAGCAGCCCGGAACATGCACCGGACTGCTGGTTTTGTCAGGTCTTGTAAAATTTTTCAGAATCAGTCGTCTGCAGAGTTTTCCGCAACGCTGGCCGCCCTTGCGGCAATCTCCTTCTCCTGGACATCCGAAGGAGCCTGCTCATAGCGGATAAACTCATAGCTGTAAACACCCCTTCCTCCGGTCATGGAACGAAGGTCCGTGCAATAGCCATGGAGGGAACTCTGGGGAATTTCTGCCTCAATTACCTGCTTCCCGCCGGCCAGGGGGTTCATTCCCAGCACACGTCCGCGTCTCTTGTTCAGGTCTCCCATAACATCTCCCGTGTAGGCATCGGGAACCGTGACTTTCAGGGACGCGATGGGCTCCAGCAGAATGGGATGCGCTTCCATAAATCCCTTCTTAAATGCCTGGATGGTAGCCATCTTGAATGCCTGCTCGGAGGAGTCTACCGGATGGTAGGATCCATCATAGAGAACCGCTTTCACACCCACCACGGGATAAGCCGCCATGGGTCCTTTGATCACGGATTCCTGCAGCCCCTTCTCCACAGCGGGGAAGTAGTTCTTGGGAACGGTGCCTCCCACCACTTCCTGGGCAAATTCAAACGCCTGCTCCATATCCCCGGAAGGAGCAAAACGCATTTTAACATGTCCGTACTGTCCGTGGCCGCCGGACTGTTTTCTGTATTTATATTCCACATCAGACTGCTTCTTGATGGTCTCCCTGTAGGCAACCTTGGGACGGTCCAGTTCCACATCCACCTTATATTCATTCAGAAGGCGGCTGACAACGATATCCAGATGCTGGTCGCCCATACCATAGAGCAGGGTCTGTCTGTTCTCCGCATCGTTTACCACCTTCAGGGTAAGATCTTCATTGGTCAGTTTCTGCAGTGCCTGGGAAATCTTGTCCACATCCCCCTTATTCTTGGGCTTATAACGCATGCAGGTATAAGGAGTGGATACCTCCACCTTGCCGTATTTGATGGGAGTCGTCTTGGTGGCAAGGCTGTTGCCCGTCTTCGCATCGCTGAGCTTTGCCAGCGCGCCCAGATCCCCCGCGTGAAGCTCAGGCACTTCCATGGGTTTATTTCCCTGCAGGACATACAGTTTGCCGATCTTCTCTTCCACTTCGGAATCCACGTTGTAAAGCAGGTCATCCGTCTTCAGAACGCCAGAGTTTACCTTTACCAGGGAATATTTTCCGATAAAAGGGTCGACAATGGTTTTCCAGATAATGGCGGATTTTGCCTTGGAAAAATCATAGTCCGCATTGTAAATCTCATTTGTCTTCATATTGATTCCCGCGATCTTGCGGTTCTCGGGGCTGGGCATGTATTTCACAATGTCATCCAGCAGCGTGTAAACACCCTGGCACAGTATATTGGATCCCATGGTCATGGGAACGATGGTTCCGTCGCACACATTGGTTCTCAGGGCGGCACGGATCTCCGCGTCGGAGAAGGTCTCCCCGCCAAAGTAACGCTCCATCATCTCCTCGCTGGTCTCCGCCACTGCTTCCATGAGTGTATCACGGCAGATTTCCAGGTTTTTCCTGTTGTATTCCGGCACTTCACAGTCCACAACTTCCTTCCCCTGCCAGCGATGGCCGGTCTCTGAGACAACATTTACATAACCGACAAATTTCTCGGCCTCACGTATGGGCAGATTAAAGGGAGCCATCTTCTTGCCATAGAGATTGGTCATGTCCTCCACCACCTGACGGAAAGAGGCATTGTCCACATCCATGTTGGAAACATAGATAAACCTGGGCAGCTTATATTTCTCGCAAAGCTCCCATGCCTTCTGGGTTCCCACTTCGATGCCGGACTTGCCGTTTACCACGATGATAGCAGCGCCTGCGGCACTGATAGCCTCTTCGGCCTCCCCCACAAAATCAAAATAACCGGGAGTGTCAATCACATTGATCTTATGTCCCTCCCACTCAATGGGAATAACGGATGCATTAATGGAAAACTTACGCTTCTGTTCCTCTTTGCCGTAGTCACTCAAAGTATTGCCATCGGGCACTTTACCCATGCGGGACGTAATTCCGGACAGATACGCAAAAGCTTCCGCCAGGCTGGTCTTACCGCTTCCGCCGTGTCCCAGCAGCACCACATTACGAATCTTGTCAGTTGTGTAAACTTTCATTTGACTTTCCTCCAGTTTTTATGTAATTTGGGTGTTTTGACATGATAATGACAAAAGAAACCATTCCCATATGACTATTTTACTAGACTGTGCCGGTTTTTACAAGCTATTATTCTCAATTCTCTGAATTTTTAAGGCATTTTTAAGGAAAGGATATTTTTGTTGACTTTCGCACATTAAAGTGCTATTGTGATACGGGATGGAAAAAATATTTCGGAAAATACAGTAAAACAGAAGAAACGAGGTGTCTCCATGTCCCATTTAACCTGCGGCTTTATCGGCCTGGGCCTCATCGGCGGCTCCGTGGCCAGAGCCCTGAAACAATATATCCGGCATGTAAAAATCATCGCCTTTGACATCAGTCCCCAAACCCTTTCCCTGGCGGAAAAGGAAGCCGTGGCAGATGTCACCGCCTCCGGGATAGACAAAAAGTTTGCGGAATGTGACTATATTTTTTTATGCGCTCCTGTGAAAAAAAACGATGCCAATCTGTGTGCGGTAAGGAAAATCATGAAACCTGACTGCCTTCTCACGGATGTGGGCAGCGTAAAAAACGGCATCCACGAAGCCGTACGGGCCGCGGGACTGGAAAAGAACTTTGTGGGCGGGCATCCCATGGCAGGCAGCGAACGGGTGGGCTTTGCCAATTCCAAGGCATCCCTTCTGGAAAACGCCTATTATATTCTCACGCCCACGCCCGAAGTCTCCCCGGAAAAACTGGAGCATTACCGGAAACTGGTGTCCGATATGCGGGCCATCCCCCTGATTCTGGACTATCGGCAGCATGATTATGTAACTGCCGCCATAAGCCATCTCCCGCATGTCATCGCTTCCTCCCTTGTGAACCTGGTGCGGGAAAGCGATTCCCCGGATGGCATCATGCGGATGATTGCGGCGGGCGGATTCAAGGATATCACCAGAATCGCTTCTTCCCAGGCAGGCATGTGGCAGCAGATCTGCCTGGCCAACGGGGAAAATATTTCCGCTTTGCTCTCCGGTTACATCAGGGCACTGACTTCCTTTCAGGAAAAACTGGAGCAAAAGGATGGGGATGCCCTGTACCGGCAGTTTGAAGATGCCCGGATTTACCGGGATTCCTTCATCAATGCCTCCAGCGGTCCCATCAAACGCTCCCACAGCATCAGTGTGGAGATTCCCGACCGTTCCGGTGCCCTGGCCCACATTACCGCCCTTCTGGCCGGCCAGGGACTGAGTATCAAAAATGTGGGGATCACGCATAACAGGGAATCAGAAGACGGTGTCCTGAAGATAGAATTTTACACGGAAGCTTCCATGACAATGGCAGGGAAAATTCTGAAGGAAGCAGGCTACAGCGCCACAGTACGATTATAGGATCGCGCCCCGTGTACACAAAAAGCTGCCCCCTTCAGGTGGCAGCCGCTGCTTTTTTAACTGATTTTTTCAGGGTATGCCTTCTGCAGAAAAACACCACGCAGATACAGAACAGCATACCAAAAACGCCTCCGCAGGTATCAAGCATCACATCCGCAAAACTGGCATATCTGCCCGGCACAAAATACTGGTGAAATTCATCCCCGGCGGCAGAGAGAAACACCCACACCGCGGTCAGCAGCCGGAGTCTCCACCCCTGTCTCATCCACTGGCTCCACAGAACATACACCAGGACACCCATGCAGGCATATTCCGAAAAATGGGCCAGTTTCCGCAGGGGATGTTCAAAATACTCTGCCATTCCTGCCATGGCCGCGTCACTCCAGCCCGCTCCTGACAGGGAATTCAGAATTCCCACGCATTTCTCGGAAATCATCCTGCTCAGGGATCCGGATTCCCCGCTGTCCTGGGCCGAAAAATGAAAAATCGTATAATAAAGTATTCCGAGCAAAGCGGACACAATGCATGTAACAGTCACTTTCCGCACAGTGACCACTTTCCCCGGCATTCCTTTTTCTTCTTTAGACTTCATCATTAACAGTCTGATATACTTCAATTCTCGCAGAATCCATCTCTGGCATTCCGATAAAGATGGCACCGTATCCGTAACCGCCTGCCTTTAACTCAATCCTTACGATCTGCAGGAACGCGTGAATGACCTCCTTGGTCCAAATGGTCAGATATGCCTCGTAAACCTCACCGATCTGCAGGGGTTCGCTGCAGTCAAAGCCAACGCCGTTCTTGGATACATCCGCAATATTGATTGTCACTTCTTTGCCAGCATTGCCATCCAGCCTTTTAATCACAAGCTTGGAGGCCAAATCGGTTCTTCTTGTCTTTCTTCTATCCTGTTGCTGCATAATTCTACCTCTCCTTTTGCCGGTGAAATATCTCACCCAGAATAGTTTCAGTATATCATTTTTTTCCTTTTTTCTCAAGTCCTTTTTTGCCGGCCCAGGGCTCACCCAATATACATGGCATCCCCGAAACTGAAAAAACGATATTTCTCCCTGACCGCTTCCTCATAGGCTCCAAGCACATTTTCCCGTCCTGCCAGCGCGGAGACCAGCATGATCAGCGTGGACTCGGGCAGGTGAAAATTGGTGATCAGTCCGTCCAGAACCCTGAACCGGTAACCGGGGTAGATGAAAATATCCGTGTCCCTTCCGCCGGGATGCACCATGCCGTTTTCATCCGCGGCGCTTTCCAGGGTCCGGCAGCTGGTGGTTCCTACGCAGATCACCCGCCCTCCCTCTGTTTTGGTTCTGTTGATTATTGCCGCGGTTTCCTCTGATATCCGGTAGTACTCCGAATGCATGTGGTGATCCAGGATATTGTCTTCTTTCACCGGCCGGAACGTCCCCAGCCCCACATGAAGGGTCACATAAGCCACCTTCACCCCCTTTGCCGCAATTTCTTCCAGCAAAGTTTCGGTAAAATGAAGCCCTGCGGTAGGTGCGGCGGCAGAACCTTCGTTTCTGGCATAAACTGTCTGATAGCGGTTTTTATCCTGGAGTTTGTGCGTGATATAAGGCGGCAGAGGTATTTCTCCCAGGGCATCCAGCACTTCCTCAAAAATGCCCTCATAGGTAAAATGAACCAGGCGGCTGCCTTCTTCCGCCACATCCAGAATTTCTGCCTTCAGCCGTCCGTCCCCAAAGACCAGCTTTGTTCCGGGACGGCATTTTTTCCCGGGTTTCACCAGCGTCTCCCACACATTCCCGCCGGTGCGCTTCAGCAAAAGCAGCTCCACATGGCCGCCGGTACCCTCCCGCTCCCCCAGAAGCCTGGCAGGAATCACCCTGGTGTCATTCAGCACCAGACAGTCCCCTTTCCGCAGGAAAGAGACCACATCCCGGAAAATATGGTGGGATCTTGCCCCCGTTTTTTTATCCAGCACAAGGAGCCTGCTGGAGGAGCGCTCCTCCAGAGGATCCTGTGCAATCAGTTCTTCGGGCAGATCAAAGTAAAAATCTGACTTCCGCAATTCCACGGCCATTACATAGCCGCTCCTTCCGCGAATACCTTATACCCTCTGTATGTCTCGTACACATCTGCCTTGCTGGTGGCTTCCCAGGGTGCATGCATGTTCAGTACGGGCACGCCGCTGTCTATTACATTCATGCCATACTCGGCCAGGATGTAAGCGATGGTTCCACCGCCGCCCACGTCCACTTTTCCCAGTTCCGCGGTCTGCCACACAATCCCCTTGTCATCCATGATTTTGCGCAGATGCGCCACATATTCCGCATTGGCGTCATTGGAGCCGGATTTTCCACCGGATCCGGTAAATTTGTTGAATACCATGCCCTTTCCCATAAAAGCGGCATTCTTCTTTTCAAAGCAGGAAGCGTAGGAAGGATCAAACCCTGCGCTTACATCAGAGGAGAGCATGCAGCTGTGTGCCAGGCATCTGCGCAAATTCAGTTCGCTGTATTCTCCGTTCAGGTTCAGCAGTTCTGCCACTGCATTCTCAAAGAAACGGGATTTCATCCCGGTAGCGCCTATGGAACCCACTTCTTCCTTGTCCACAAGGATGCAGCAGAGCGTTCTTTCCGTGACGCCCATATCCAGCATGGCACGCATGGATGTAAATGCGCACACTCTGTCGTCCTGGCCGTATCCCAGTATCATGCTGCGGTCAAACCCTGCTTCCCTTGCGTTTCCAGCCGGCACAATCTCCAGTTCCGCGGAAATAAAATCTTCCTCCTCAATGTCATAGGCCTTTTTCAGAATGTCCAGAACCCCTGCTTTTACGGCATCCTTCACTTCTTTCTTGTCGGGATCTGTCTCCTTGTCTTTTTCCTCCTTATTGATATGAAGGGGTTTGCTGCCGATGATCAGGTCAAGGTCTTCCCCTTCGATCACCTTGGAGGCAACTTTTTTCATCTGTTCCCCGGCCAGGTGAATCAGCAGATCGGAAATAAAGAACACAGGATCGTCCTCATTTTCACCGATATTGATTTCCACCACTGTCTGGTCTTTTTTTACCACAACACCGTGAAGGGCCAGGGGAATGGCCGCCCACTGATACTTCTTCACACCGCCGTAATAATGTGTGTCAAAATACGCCATTCCGCCATCCTCATAAAGGGGATTCTGCTTTACGTCAATCCTGGGGCTGTCAATATGCGCACCCAGTATGTTGAAGCCTTCCGTTATGGGCTTTTCCCCGATCTGGAACATGGCGATGGATTTGTTCATCCACACACTGTATACCTTGTCTCCCTTCTGCAGTCTGGCACCGCTCTCCACCAGGCTCTCCAGTTCCTGATAACCTTCGGCGCTTATGGTGTTGACTATGGTGTCAATGCATTCCCGTTCTGTCTTGCCGTGGTCCAGGAAATATCTGTATTCCTGATTCAGTTTTTCAAGCTCTGCCAGCTGCTCCTCATTGTAAATCTCCCAGGCTGTTTTTCGTTCCATTTTCTTTTTCCTTTCTTAATATATATTTCTGCCCCCGCATACTTTATCGACAGAACAATCCATGCCGCAAAAGCATGGATTGTTCCGGGACAGATATTGGTTTCCGCTTCCGTCCGTCACTGTCTCAATTCAATTCCCATTTGTTCCAGACCGTGAAGTATCTTCTTCATGACGGCATTCACTTCACTGTCCTCCAGCGTTTTCTCCTTTGCCCGGAAAGTAATGGTATAGGCAATGGATTTATATCCCTGTTGAATCTGGGCTCCTTCATAGATGTCAAACAGCTGGCAGGATTCCAGCAGTTTGCCGCCTCTCTGGACAATCACCTGTTCAATATCCCCGGCAAGAATCTCTTTCGGCACCACCATGCTGATATCGCGGCTGACTGCCGGGTATTTTGCGATTCCCTGGTATTTCCTGTCAAAGGTAGTGAATGGAATCACCGCAGGCATATCCAGCACTGCCACATACGCCTTTGTGCCGATGCCGTAATTGTCCAGCACTTCAGGATGTACTTCCCCCAGATAACCCACAATGGTCTCTTCATATCTCACCAGGGCCCGGCGTCCCGGGTGCAGGAAAGGCTTCTCTGCCTTCGGGTCATATACCGGTTTTTTCCGCATTCCCACTCCCGCAAAGAACTCTTCCAGAACGCCTTTCATGGTGAAGAAATCGCCATCCCCGTAGAATCCCAGCACAAACTGCATCCTCTCGTCAGGCAGTTCTTTCAGGGGCAGTTCTCCCGGCAGGTAAACATTTTCCAGTTCATATAATCTGACATTCTTGTTCCTTCTGTTATAATTTGTGGCAAGACTGGACAGCATCCCGTTGAGGGGTATGGTTCTCATGATGGAGAAGTCCTCCCCCAGCGGATTGGCGATGGTGACAGTCTTCCGGAGGGCATCGTCTTCGGACAGCAGTAATTTGTCAAATACCCTGGGACTCTCAAAGGAATAGCTCATTCCCTGGGAGAATCCGCAATGTTCGGCGATATCCCTGGCCTTTTCCTCAATGAGCAGCTTATAGGAGAGCTTGCCCGCCGTGGCTTCTCCCTCCGGCAGGGTGGTGGGAATCTTGTCATATCCGTAAAATCTCACCACTTCCTCCGCAATATCCGCATCGCAGTTCAAATCCTGACGGAAATACGGAATTTCCAGTTCTATGCCGCCCTTTTCACCGGTCAGGATACGGATTTCCAGACGCTCCAGAATCCTGAGCATTTCTTCTGCCGAAAGCTGTGTTCCCAGAAGGCGGTTGTATTTTTCAGGCCTGAAGGGCAGCACTTTTTTGCCGGACATGGGCACGGCCACATCCACCATGCCTCCCACCGCTTCCCCGCAGCCAAGTTCCTCTATCAGCTGGCAGGCGCGGTTGATGGCATCCTCCGCATTATGGGGCTCCAGCCCTTTTTCAAATTTGCCGGAAGAATCCGTGCGCAGGCCGATTCTCTTGGAGGATTTTCTCACATTGGGGCCGTTGAAAATAGCCGCCTCAAAGAGAACCGTCTTCACGGAATCCGTGATCTTGCTGTTTTCACCGCCCATGATGCCGCCGATGGCCACCTCTTTTTCCGCGTCGCAGATCATCAGCACTTCGCTGTCCAGTTTGCGGACCTGTCCGTCCAGCGTCTGGAATTCATCCCCATCCTTTGCCCGGCGCACAATAATCCGGTGTCCTGCTATGGTATCCAGGTCAAAGGCATGCATGGGCTGTCCATATTCTTCCATCACATAATTGGTGATGTCCACCAGATTATTGATGGGCCGGATCCCGCTGGCAGCCAGTCTCCGCTGCATCCACTCCGGCGAAGGGCCGATTTTGATATTTTTGCAGACTCTTGCACAGTACCTGGGACATAAATCCGGATCACGGACCTCCACGCTGATATAATCATGAACGTCCTCCCCATTGCCGGTTTCCTTCACCACCGGAGGCACAAAAGGCTTCCGAAAGGTTGCCGCAGCTTCCCTGGCCACACCCAGCACGCTGTAGCAGTCCACACGGTTGCTGGTGATCTCATATTCAAATACGGTATCATGCAGTCCCAGCAGTTCCACCGCGTCGGAACCGGTCTCCGCATCTTCTCCGAAAATATAAATTCCCTCTTCCGGCGCCTCCGGATACATATTCCGGTCGGAACCCAGTTCTTCAATGGAACACATCATTCCGTTGGACGGAACCCCCCTGAGTTTTCCCGCCTTGATTCTGATGCCTTCCTCCGGAAGGGGGCCTCCGTCATGTCCCCCGGCCACTTTTCCGCCGTCCAGGACTACGGGAACCTTGTCCCCCACTTTCACATTGTGGGCTCCAGTGACAATCTGAACAGTCTCCGTGCCGATATTTACCTGGCATACAATAAGCTTCTCCGCATCCGGATGCTTTTCTATGGAAACAATCTGTCCTACGATAATCTTTTCCAGATTCTTATCCCGTCTCTCATACCCTTCCACCTTCGTGCCGGACAGTGTCATTGCGTCGCAGTATTCCTGATCCGTGCATTCCAGTTCCGGCACATATGCTTTAATCCATGACAATGCTGTATTCATGTATCTGATGTCCTTTCCTTTGATTTTCCGCTTTCGGCAGGATATTTCACACCTCCCGCCATACCGCCCCCGGCATTTAAAACTGCTTCAGGAATCTGATATCGTTCTCATAGAGCAGACGCATATCGTCAATCTCGTATTTCAGCAGTGTGATACGCTCCAGGCCCACGCCGAAGGCAAAGCCAGTGTATTCCTCCGGATCAATGCCGCTCATCTCAAGCACATGGGGATGTACCATGCCGCAGCCCAGAATTTCGATCCAGCCGCTGCCCTTGCAGAACCGGCATCCCTGTCCGCCGCATTTAAAGCAGGTAACGTCCATCTCCGCGCTGGGCTCCGTAAAAGGGAAATGGTGGGGACGGAATTTTACCTTTGTATTTTCCCCGAACAATTCCCTGGCAAATAATTCCAGCGTGCCTTTCAGATCCGCAAATGTAATATGCTTATCGATCACAAGTCCCTCAATCTGATGGAAGCAGGGCGAATGGGTGGCGTCCACCTCGTCCGACCGGAACACCCTGCCGGGCGCAATCATTCTAATGGGCAGTTTCCCCTTTTCCATCTCATGCACCTGCACGCCGGAGGTCTGGGTGCGCAGGAGAATGTCTCCCGTCACATAAAAAGTATCCTGCTCGTCCTTTGCCGGATGGTCCGGGGGAATATTCAGCGCCTCAAAATTATAATAATCCTTTTCCACTTCCGGGCCTTCCACCACTTCGTAGCCCATCCCCACAAATATCCGCTCCACTTCCTCCAGAACAATGGTATCGGGATGTCTGTGTCCCATCTCCGTTCTGTCTGCCGGCAGGGTCACATCAATGACTTCCGCCTTCATTTTCGCTTCCCGGACAGCCTTTTCGATTCTGGCCCTGCGTTCCTCCAGAAGTTTCTCGATCTCCGCCCTGGTCTCGTTTACCATCTGGCCTACCTTCGGCCTGTCTTCGGGAAGTACGTCCCGCATGGATTTCAGCAGATCGGTCAGTTCTCCCTTTTTCCCCAGTATACCGACCCTGATATCATTCAATTTGTCAGCGGTGTCACAGCTGCCAAGCTGCGCCATTGCCTTCTCCTTGATTTTCTCAAGTCTGTCTCTCATTTTCTACCTCCGTCTCCGTTTCCTGTTTAAACCTGGCGTTTCCGCTGCAGAATATTTTTCTGTCAGGACATCCTTTTGTTACGTCAGCTTCTGTCCCAAATGTATTTTTTTATACGTAAAAAATCCCCTGCAGCTTTCAAAATTCAAAACTGCAAGGGACGAAATCACAATTCCGCGGTACCACCCTGCTTCCGGCATCCACATTCCCCCATGCCGCGGGCTTGCACCAGCCTGCATGAAAGTCCGGGATTACTGCAGATATCCGGCTCTCTGATACGCTTAACGCGCGTTTCACGGCCTGCTCTACTTAAAGTCCCCTTTGTTCCAGCAGACAGCTCCGGTGGGAAATTCACGGTTTATCCGAACTTAGGGAAGCTTTCAGCCGGTGACCTCCCCTCTCTGCAAGAAAATAAACCCCTACTTTGCACCTTCAACGCTTATTCCTTTGTTGTTTCTTAATCATACTGTTTCCCATCCGAAATGTCAAGTGACTTTTTCATTTTTTCGGAAAACGCCTCCTCCGGCAGATTCATTCTCCGTGCGGCTTCCTCCTTGTCCAACAGACCGTCATTCACCAGGCCGCATAATGTCATAAAGATCCCTTGTTCTATTCCCTGTTCTATTCCTTGTTCTATCCCTTCCGCCAGAATACTCTGTCCCAGTCCCGACATCTGTTTCACCTCCTGCCATAACTCTTCATTTGCTGAAAAGTCAATATATTCCGATATTGTATCCATAAAGTCACTCTTGTGAGGATACATAAGTGCATTTAGAAAACGAAGCAGGCCAAAACCTTCGTCTCCCTTTTTTCCATTATACATCTTTTCACCCAGTTTGATAACCACCAAAGTCAACAAATCGTAATTTTCCCTCCTGACCTTGCAATTTCCAATATTTCTGGTATTACATATTTCGTAAAAAGACATACTGTAGCATTCGGCCTTTGGGATATCATCCCTGCATATCCAGATACTGATACATTTCTCCAGCTCCCCATAGTCCGTTTTATCCCTGAGAAGAGACAGCTGGGCAGACAAACTTCTTGCCAGATAATACAATCCTCTCTTCTCAACCGGATAACCGGGCCGATATGACTTTTGTGCTTCAATATCAATATGCAGGTTCACAAGCATGTTTCCGGCAGACAGCTGCGGGTTTTTTGCCCGAAAAAACACATCAAACAGGGATGTCTTCTCATTCAGCTGTATATACTCCGTGGTGTCACCCCGCAGCTGTGTATTGGTTCTTCCCGGAGATACCTCTTTTCCATCGGTTATGGAATCTGCCTCTATAAAATTGATAATGTCCTTTGTAGTGTACCCCTTATACTCCGCAACTACCCCCTGCAAAATGACGGCCAGCACTTCCTTGCTGTGCAGCAAAATTTTGCTCTCCGCATCCAGTCCCTCTGTATTGGATGTAATCTGCATGGCACTGAGAGTTTCCATACTACCCCTGATTTTTTCCATATGCCTCTATCCTTTTTATAAACTGTGATGTAATAGGAATGACGTTTCCCAGACGCGAACTTCCGAAAAAATTTACGATTTGAGATCACAATAGAATATTAGCACAATTTCCTGTATAAAACAATACCCTTCGTGGAAGATAGACACACGAAGGATATCTTATCATATTCAGCTTATCATATTCACAAAGTACGGCCCCGGCAGAATGTCCTGCCTATTCTGCCAGATAGATTTTCACATTCTTCTCAATGGCGGCAACGGCTTCCTCCACACTTGTCTCGCCGGTAAGGGCCGGTATGCCGTACTCCACCACCGCCTCGTACACCGTGGCGTCACAGCGGTTCACTCCTGTGACCGAATCTGCCAGGCCGGTGATTTTCTTCCATTCATCCTCTGTGGGCGGCTCTATCTGGAACAAATAGCTTTTTCCGTGAAACGAATCCCCGCCATAGCCGGCCAATTCCGGAACCGTCTGCTGCCGGTGCAGATAGGCTTCCCTGTTTACAGGTGTTCCGTCAAATGCGCCTGACTCCAGAAATTCATAAGAAATGGCATATTCCAGGAAACGTCTGCTGTCCTCCGCATGTTTGGTTGCCTTGTTGATGGACAGCAGTGTGGACGCAAGGCATTCGCCGTACCGCTGTCCCGGCATCCTCACATAAGTCTCCCCCTCCTTGCGCATTCCCAGGAAGAATTGAAAATCCTTTTCTCCGCCACTGACAAAGCCTGCATAATATGGCGCGTCCTCCTCGGCAAACTCGACTGTAATCTTATCTATCATGCCGAACGCCCCATCGGAATCAAAACGTCTTGCCAGAGGATACTGCTGGGGATCAATCGTCCACATTCCGCCCGTTTCGGCCAGTCCCGAGTGGGAAGAATAATAGTACGGACAATCTTCATAAGGATCTGCTTCCACAGCAAACTGTATCTCATAGATTCTCCGGGCCTGGGTCAGAAATTCCGTCACGCTTTCTTTATCCAGCGCACCATCTTTCATCCATGCTCCCTGGCTGGACTGGGCCAGCAGCCGCAGGGTGCTTTCCGCATCCCAGGTACAGAACACAAAAGTATCCTCCCCCTTTTCCCGTTTCGCCTCCAGCCGGTCTGCCAGATCAGCCAGGGTCTCTGCGCCCTCTATGCCGCTGTCTCCTCCCAGAACCGGTATGGCAAAGGACATGGGTATGGTGAAAAGGCCTTTCTCCTCTGCAAATCCATCGATTACATTGACAAAATACTCCTCTTTTGTCATACTTTCCCGCAGATCGGACAAGTCCATCAACACATCCTTTTCCAGATACGACTCATAGGGAATATCATCCATGATCAGTATGTCCGGTCCTTTTCCCGCCCCCATTTCCGTGGCCAGTTCTTTCAGAACATCATCCACGGTGGCACCGTAGGCAGTGTCCAGTCCCACCTCATAAATCACAGTCAAATCGGGATTCTGTGCCCGGAAGGCATTCACTGCCCGGGCCACCTGACTGTCCCTGTGGACACTGTATACCCGCAGGGCGTCCGGCACTGTGGGCAAAGTGGGATCATAAGTATAGCGCATCAGTTCCCTGCCGTCATACAGTACCAGAAATTCCGGCCTGTCCTCTGTCTCCCGGACTGCCATACCCGTAAATACTTTTTCACCGTTTCCCATGGTACACAGATTGCCGTCTATAATCTGGTCCACGGTTTCCCCATACAGTTCATGCCAGTACAGTCCCTGGCGCGTGAGAAGATAAACTCCATCCCCATAGGGATATATCATAACCGGTATATTACTCTTCATTGTGAATTTCCCAGCCACAAAGGAAGAGAGAATCTGGTCCTGCTTCTCCGTCACCTTCTCCGCGTCCATATCATAAATCAGCACACCCTCATTCCCCATCACATAGAGCAGGTTTTCATGGGCTGCCATATAATAGGCATGAATATTCTGCTCCAGTATAAATTCCGTCTCTCCCGTGACCGGGTCCACCTTGTAATACCGGGGCACTTCTCCTTCTCCATCTGTAAAGACATAGGCATAAAAGGATCCTTCCGCATACCAGAAACAAGTATAATTGTCCCCAAAAACATCCAGGATCTTCTCCTCCCCCGCTTCCGTAACCAGGACAGTACGGGAAGTGACAACCGGTTCCTCATTGGAATAGGAGACATCATATTCCATATATATCCTGCCGCCTCCGGGCGTCACTGCCGGATTCACGGTCCTTTCCTGATTCAGGCTCCCGGGCCCTGCTGCCATCTCTTCCGTACCCGCCTTATAAAATGTCGCACCGCCGTCGGAAGAGAGATAATCCAGTCCCGCCGCTGCCATGAGCCGGATTTTTCCCCCATCCTGGGCCAGCGCGGAAAACTCCCTGCCCCCTCCGTCAAATTCCACCGCTTCCTCCACATAGCGTCCCATTGCCGCTTCCTCCCGGCTTCCCCCGAAAGAACAGGCGGCCAGCGCAATACCGCAGACAACCGCCGCGGCCGCCGTCATGCCGGTCTTCTTTTTGTCCGACGCCAGCAGGCGGATTCTTTCCTTTAATTCCTTTTTCCCGTTGGACAGACCTGCCGCAAAACCCATGGCCCTCCGCCGCTTCCCGGAAAGATTCGTCATTTCTATGAGTGTGCATCCGTAGCCTTCCCTCTGCTCTTCCCCAAGGATCCTAACGGTTCCCTCATCACAGGCCGATTCACAGTCCCTGACGGACAGCCGGGCTGCCAGCCACACCAGGGGATTAAACCAGTGGAGAATCAGGCACAGTTGCCTGACCAGGGCCCAGATATGGTCCAGCTGACGGTAGTGGGTCATTTCGTGGGCAAGGGCATGTTCCCGGTACCGTTCCTTCTCCAGGCTCTCCGTTGTCAGGTACACAGCCGGGCGAAAAAGTCCGTACAGACAAGGGGAATCCAGACTGCCGGCCACATACACCTTCCGGTTCCCGCACACGGCCAGGAAACGCCTTTCCCGGTAAAGCCGGCGCCGGAATACCATTCCGCAGCAAAGCATCCACAGTACCATGACGGCCATCCCTGCATACCACACATACTTCAGAACCCTAACCCCTGCATTCCTTTCCTCTGCCTTGTCAGCCGCCAGATTCTTTATCGACAGCCGGAGTTTTTCTGCCGGAATGGTTTCTGCCATGTCCGTACTGACATGGGCATTTTCATGGTTTTTTCTCTGCAGCCAGGTGAGGTTTCCCGCTTCTTCCACGTCAGCCACTGTTCCTGCCGCACTGCCTTTGGAGAAGGCCGGTACTTTCACAACGGCCTCTTTCGCGCTTTGGACAGGGGCTGCAGTCTTTTCCCCGGAAGACAATTCTCCGGAAAGCTGTTTTTCTTCCACGTGGTTCTCTATTTCCCCCGTGATGTAATATACCGCGTTCATGATGCTGAAAGAATTTCCGAATACAGGCACAAAAACTAAAAGCCGCAGGGCCACAATGAGCCACAGGCCATACTGCAGCCGGCTGCTGATCCGGCCTCTCCAAACTCTGCGCAGCAAAGTCAGCGCGATTATCAACAAAGAGGATGTAATGATCACTTCGGGCATATTATTTTCCTTTCCGCAGAATCTCGTACAGTTCGTCCATCTCTGCTTCACTGAGTGCGTTCTTCTTGATCATGGTGCTCATCATCATGCCTACGGAACCTCTGTAAACTCTCTTCAGCAGGCTCTCCGTCTCTGCCACCGCAGCGTCCTCCCTCTGTATGGCAGGATAATACTGTCTCGCTTTTTTACCCTCTTCATAATAGATGATTTCCTTTTCCACCATTCTGCCCAGAAGAGTGTTGACGGTGCTCTTGCTCCAGCCCGGCTCCTTTTTCAGTGCGTGATACAGCTGCATTATGGTCATGGGACTTTCTTCCCACAGTTTCTCCATGATATAGCGTTCGCTTTGTTGTAAAATGATCTCTTTCTCGTCCAATTTCGGTTCCTCCACTTTCGTATTACATCAGTCAACTATATTTTACCTCTTTGTATCACAGTTGTCAACCTTTTTTTCTCTCTGGCAGCAAAAGCTGTACGCGCCCCGCGCGGCGATACTCGATTCTGCACAGGGCTGTACACAAAAAATATGTCGGACAAACGATATACCCGCCATGGCATATCATCTGTCCGACATATTTCGGAAGCGGTTTTCAAAATACTTTTTCACCCTTCGCCAGCTTTTTGTTCACCGGTTCAAAATACTGGTTTATGTAAGCCCCGATCATAATGATGTACATACAGAAATACATCCACAGCAACACAATAATGATAATGGACAAGCTGCCGTAAATGCCGTAAGAATTGCCGTAAGTCACATAATAGGAAAAAAACCAGGAAAAAATACTCCATACCACTGCAGAGAAAACAGCCCCTGGAATCTGTTCCCGGAAAGAAAGCTTTTTATCCGGCACATAGGCATACACTGCCGCAAACAGAACGGACAGTACCGCCCATACAAAAAGGAAGCGGAAATTCATGGCAAAGGAAACCAGTTTCTGCAATTGCGGAATCCTGTGCAGAGCCAGCGTCACCAGCTGATCGCCGAACACCATCACAAACAAAGACAGAATCACCACCACCAGCATCACCAGGGTATAAAAGGACGCAATGGCCCTCACCACAAAATAATTCCGTTTTTCTTCCACACCGTTTATGGCGTTCAGCCCCCGCATCAGGGCCATCACCCCTTTCGCCGCCGACCAGATGGTGGCAATAATGGCAAAAGACAGAATTCCCGCCGATTTGTCATATACCTCGGAAATCAGGCTTTCCGCCAGGGTATCCACCTGGTCAGGCAGAAAATCCGTCACCAGCTCCACCAGATTTTCCTCGGTCAGGGGCGTAAACGGTATTATGGTGCAGATCATGATCAGCATGGGCACCACGGACAGAAAAAAGAAAAATGCTATACTGGCCGCATAGGTGCTGATATCCCGTTTCTTCATCTGCACCGAAAAATCATTTATCATCTGATATATCTTCCGAACCACCTGACTTGCTCCTACTCATATATATTTTCTATGGCACAGTTTTCATAAAAATACAAAAGAATCTCTTCTGCAAAATACCCTTCTTCCGCCATGGCCCTGGCGCCGTTCTGGCTCATTCCCACTCCATGGCCAAATCCCCCGCCGGTCAGAGTATATCCTATCACATTTCCGTTTTCTTTTCCAGTCGTTATGGTAAAAAAACCGCTTGGCAGGAGATTGGCCGATGACACCCGGGATCCGTCCTGGCGCAGCACATCCGATTTCCCGTCATTGAGCACATAGCGGATATTGTGTTCGGAGATAACCTTTATTTTCTGATCTCCCGCCTCTATCACAAGTTCGTCCGCCACACCCCCGCTGCCCCGCTTCTCGATATAAATGTCCGTAATATCACCCAGTTCCTGAATGGTTTCACTGACATATTCCCCATCTTTCCAGGTGAGAACCAGCCTGCTGTTGGCGGCGTACCGCTTCTGCAGGACTTCCAGCATATGTTCCGTGTCCAGTTCCTCAGTCTGGTAACTCCATCTGTACCATCCTTCCCCTGACTCAAAGTCATCTTCATTGACAGCGGAAATAAAGGTGGCAAAAGTCTTCTCGTCCCTGAGACTTTCTCCCGGGTCTGTCTGCCCGGAATCCGCCGGAGCGTCTTCCCCGCCGGGCTCTGTCTGCCCCGTGCCGGGTAAGGCATCCTCACCGCCATCTTCCATGTCAGGGCTTTCCGGCGTATCTTCCCCGCTGTCACCCTGGCCTATACCGGAAGGGTCATTTTCTCCGGCGCTGCCTTCTTCCCCTGAAGAATCTCCCTTTCGGGCCAGCTCTTCGGCCATGGCGTCCCTGCTCAAAGGTTTCGCCCGCAGATATGCCGTCAGGGCCGGGGCAGCCTCCGTCTTCCAGATATTGGGGTCGCTTCCCACACCGCAGGAAGTGGAATAATAATAAGTGCCCGCAAGGTCGCCGGATTCCGTGCGCAGCAGCTGCCCATAGGTTTCCTTTACCGCCGTGGTCGTACTCTCCTGCTCCAGTATATTATTGTACACCTGGTAGGAAGTACTGTCGTCCACATGGGCGCCGTATCGGGGGTAGCCTGCATGTTCCATATGGCCGTAGGCATAGGTTCTGGCACAGACAGCCTGTGCTTTCAGCGCCTCAAAAGGATATTTCGCCGGCATCTCGCTGGGGACCACGCTGTAGAGATATTCCTCCAGCAGCACCTCATTTACCGCCACTATGCCGTCATCTGTTTTCAGAAAATCCATTTGCCCCCTATAAGAAGGAACGCCCTGGCTGCGGTTACAGTTTTTAATAATCACCTTTCCCGTCAGCACATCCGGAATAACCCTGATGCGCTCCGTCTCAAAATAGCTGCTCTCATAGCCAAACTCCACTTCCTCCCCCGCCGCATGATGTTCCTGCTTCGGATTGTCATAGGGTCCGTAGGCCACAGTGAAATCCGTATCGCAGGTGACCAGGGGCTTATCATGGAAAAGGCCATCGTAATCCGATGATCGGATCAAAACCCTGATATATTCCATGGCCTCTTCCCTGACCATGAGGACCGCGCAGATTTCCCCGTTTTCCATACACAAATCCGTGAATTCATATCCGAAGCACAAGTCGGACGCCGTACACATCTCCAGCGCGTCATACAGCCGGTATCCTTTGTAATCGGATGCCAGGGAGAGCTTTCCATATCCTTCCACTTCGATAAAGCCCTCTCCGGCGCTGAGAATTTTTCCGTTGATCTTATCCGTCATGCCTGTAACGGATGTAACTTTTCCATCCGTCACTTCCACATCCGCCACCTGCTCCCTCAGAGAGCTGTCTGCCCGGTAGAAAACTTCCCTTCCGTCCTCGCCTTCCACCGCACCCCAGGGATATTTCTCGCTTGCACCGTCCCTGAAAATCAGCATTCCTTCCTCATCTATCTCCATAATCCATACATTGGAAAACAGGTTCTTCACAGGGATATGGGGCTCGGGTGTGGGTTCTGCCATTTCCTCATCATCCCCTTTATGTATCAGAAACAGAGCCAGCCTGGCAAGCAGCAGTATCACCAGCAAAAGAATCCCAAGCAGGCAGACAAATGCCTTCATCTGCAGCCTCTGTGATTTATTTAATCTCCATCTGTTTTTATCCAAAATTCTTCTCCCGGCACCGTCAGCAAATGCCACCTTAAAATTATCTGCCTTACTTCTATCATATGGAATCACCGCCGGGAAAATTCTTTCCGGTATGGCATAAAAGAATCTGCCTTCCCCGCAGTCCGAACTTTTATATGATGAAAAGGCAGTCCGGAAGGACTGCCTTTTTCTTCTGTATCACGTGCCCAAAATGCCGCCCCCTGCTCTCTGACTCCTAGCAATGCTAGGTGGGTAACCGCAACCAAGGC
>OFHO01000223.1_pt1 | contig 57056 bp, 48 predicted proteins | sample 1521531 | NCBI WGS metagenome assembly OFHO01 (sample SAMEA3504124, study PRJEB24116) | mouse gut metagenome | biome: mouse gut; feature: mouse-associated habitat; material: faeces | place: Denmark | collected 2011
GAATCTGATGTGATTGCCAAAATCCCATCTGTGAAAGAAAGCGCCTCCGTAACCCCCACAATATAACCCCAATTATCGACAAAAAATCCGGCAATCTCTCTAATTTCATAATTTTCCTTTGTAGATTCCTCTTCGTCCGGAACAGACGACATATCATCATTTGTCTCATCTTCATCATTTTTAATGAAAGGAATATCTACCTTCGTTTCTTCTTCGATGAAAGGAATATCTGCCTCGGTTTCTTCGATGACCGGGATATCCGTCTCCTGAAAAATCCCGGAAAAACTTCCGAAATCCTGTATTATGCTAGTTTCTCTTATCTCCAGACGCTGCACCCGTTCTGTGATTCCTGTATGCTTTCGCTGTTCTGCCAGCGTGTGCGCCGCCGCATTTTCCTGCTCCCAGCCATACAGCGTGAACGTCTTCTTTGCATTTTTGCAAATAAGTTCCGTATATCCGTCACACATACTGCCGTTTTGCTTAATTTCCTGACTATACACCACAGTATCTTCCGCCTTTGCCCTGTAATCTGCACTATCCATCCCGACACCGCAATACAATATACATGACAACACAAGGAGCAGACAGCCCTTACTGCCCCGCTCCCAGCCTATCTCACTCATACCATTTTTTCTTAATCTAAGAACCATCTCCATAATCGACCCAAACCTCCGAAACTCATTTCCTTACTTCTATCATCTCCTTCTATTTTGATACTTCTTTCTGCGATATCTGTCAAGAGATTTTCCATTTTTTTCCATATTTTTTAAATGAATACTATAGAGCGTGTCTGAAACACGCTCTAATCTGCCATCCTAAGTCTCTCCACCACACTTCGTTTTTCAAGATTCCGAAAGCAAATATATGGGACAAGAACCGCAAACAGGAGCAGGACCGGAGTACATATGACTAATGGCAGCAAGGTGAACCGGAACGTGGAATAACCGCCTGCCACCATTGCCCGTACAAAGACGCCCACCGTAACGGTTCCCAGAGCAAACGATACTGCCAGCGTAATCCCTGCATAGGAAAGCCCTTCCAGGGCCAACATCCTGCGAAGCTGACGTTTCGTCATCCCCACGCTCTGAATCATGGCAAATTCTTTCTTTCGGGAAATGATTGCCGTCACCATACTGTTAATGAAGTTCAATATCCCTACCAACGCAATTACGATGCTGATGGCGTATCCAATGACGGCAGAGGAACGGGTTTCCGCCTCGTACTGTGCTTCGATTTCCTTCCTTGACACAATGTTCATCCCCACCGCCTTCGTCTGCCGGTACTCTTTCAGCAGCTCATACGCTTCCTCCATATGGCTGTCGTCTATATTGAAATAAAATTTCCTTAAATTGCTTCCCTGCCACAACTGTGTAAATACATCAGCCGGAATGACTAACGGGACATCAAAGACTTCCCTGGTCCCCTCGACCAGCGGGCTTGGCGGCAATAGTACTGCCATGACCGTAAATTCCCTGCCCTCAATCCGGATCTTCTCTCCTACAGAATACGTGGGAAGAATTTCATCGCCTTCTGCCGAAGGACCGATGGCAAGGACGTAATCTCCGCCTGCGAATTTTTCCGCATCATATTCTCCTTCCATGACATACCGCCCGCTTGACGCCGCCTCAAGAATCAGCCCGTCAGCTCCATAGACCGTATGGACAGCCGCATTTCCCAAGAGCGCCTCGTCGTATTTTTTCTTCCATTTCGGGAAGGTAGGATCAAAGGACGCAAAATCCTCCAACGTTTCCTCCGTATAAAATGCCCGGAAGTTCTCGCATGCCTGTCGGCTTAGGGGCATCTGCACCTCCCGGCAGTACAGACGTCCGAAACCTTCCAGCCCCTCCTGCGCCAAAATATCTTCCACTAGGCTATCATCAATCGTGCGGCTTGCAGGGTCATACCCCTCGACACGTTCATTGGTCGCATCGTCAATCTGAAAATCTGCCGCTGCCAATTCTATCAAATACTTCTCCATATCAAAACTTGCATTCTTCGCATAGAAGAAGCTCATCAAGACCATCCCCAAGGTCAGAGAACCGATTACCAGGAATGTACGTTTCCGGTCACGCCACAGATTCGCCCACGCCATCCCGGGAAGAGAAGCGCCCTTTTCACGTTTTCTGCTTTTTTTCTTAGAACCACCGTCCCCTTCCGTATACCGCAGGGCTTCCACAGGGGAAACCTTCCCCGCCACCCGAGCCGGCAACAAGCAGGAAATCAATACCGTCGTCAACGCAAACACCGACGAACCGATGAAAATGACTGGATTTGCGGAAATCAGCGCATCCGTCCCCGGCTTGGAAACCAGCACCGGAAACAGTACGATACCGAGAAAATAGCCAAGCAAGAGCCCTGCCGGAATTCCTGCAAGAGACACCAGACACCCTTGCCCGAGTATCATCTTACGAATCTGCTTCTTTGTCATGCCCAGAGTCTTTAATTTCCCGTAGAACTGAATATCTGAGACGACCGATATCTGGAATACATTGTAAATAATCAGATACCCGGCAATGAATACCAATGCCATTGCGCCGTACATGGGGAGATTTTCCGTCAAAATGCTCTTCTGGATTTCATCGGAATAGGCAAGGTTCATATGGAAATCAAGATTGGACAGCCCACAATCCGAAAGAACCTTTGCCGTCTTTTCCTCGATGTTTTCTGTGCTGCCGAAGGAAATTCCCATCATACGCATTCCGCAGACCTGCCCGTCTTCGGCGTATCCGCCGCAGGCTTCTTTGGCGAACCCTTCGCTGACCCAGGCCATGCTTGCATAGGCGGAGAGATTCCCCTCCCAAAATCCGCAGAGCGTGAACGTACTCTCTGTCATTTCATCGGAACGGATGTCTTTTTTCCACTGAAGCGTTACCTGTTCCCCAAGCTTCCGTTCCATTCCCAGCCGCTCAAGGGCCAGGGTATCAAGCGCAATCTCCCCGTCCTTACGGGGCATTCTGCCTGTGGCCGGATATGCAAAATCATCCTTTGCATACTGGTCGGTTCCGTAACGGATTTCCACCTGCCGTCCGGCAAACTCTGGGTTTTCTGCAAGTCCTACCACGATACTCCATCCGCTTTTTTCCACATCCGGATGACCTGCAACCCGCTCAATCTGTTCATCTGTCATGTCCTTACAGGTTGCATGGGCGGATGTGCCGGATTGGTGCAGGGACATCTCCGTCATGGTCTTTCCCATACTCTGGGCTAGGGTAAATAATGTGGTGAACATCATCGTCGTCATGGCAACAGCCAATGCTGCCACAAGATTGCGTCCCCTGTTCTTTCTGAGGCTGCGCACCGTCAGGATTCTTTCCATAGACAACTCTTTTTTTACAGATTTATGCTCTCCCATAGTCCCTGCCTCCTTATGCCTCACCCAATGTACGTCCGTCCTCAATCCGGATACAGCGGTCTGCCTGCGCCGCAATCTCCGGATTGTGGGTAATCATCACGATTGTTTGATCGTATTTCTTGCTCGTGGCCTTTAAAAGACCAATCACCTCGTCACTGGTCTTGCTGTCCAGATTCCCGGTGGGTTCATCTGCCAGAATGATTGCCGGTTTGCCCGCCAGCGCCCTTGCGATTGCCACCCTCTGCTGCTGCCCGCCGGATAGGGTGTTGGGCATGTTGTAGATTTTTTTCTCCAGGCCCAAAAGGGAAATAACCTCCTGAATGAATTTCCGATCAGGTTTCTTTCCGTCGAGACGGATTGGCATGGTGATATTTTCATATACGTTCAAGACAGGAACCAGGTTATAATTCTGAAAAATGAACCCAATCCGCTGGCGGCGGAATACCGTCAAATCCTCGTCGTTCAGCTTACTAAGCTCAAAATTATCTACCCGCACGCTTCCTGAGGTGGGACGGTCAAGGCCTCCTAACATGTTGAGCAGGGTGGATTTCCCGCTTCCGGAGGTTCCGATGATTGCCACAAATTCTCCCTGTTCTATGGAAATATCGATTCCGTTTAAGGCATTCACGATATTTGGTTCTTTTCCGTATTGTTTCATTAGATTCGCCGTACTTAAAATACTCATGTCAGATTTCCTCACTTCTTTCTTAAATATTTGCAGCTTCAGTATAGCCAAATCAGGAAATCCTGCCATATAAAATGCTTAATCTAATATTTACGGGGTAAAATCTAAATGTTCATTAACTATTGACAAGAAAACTTGACACATATATAATAGAATTGACAAGAAAACTTGGCATACAGGAAAGGCAAGGTGTCACATATGGATAAAAACGAAGTATTGCGCAGGGCGCAAGAGAAGAAGCCTAACAAGATGGATGAGATGGAGCTTGACATTTATAACAAAGGGTGTAAGGTGGGATTGATAGCAGGACTGGCGGGCTGCCTTATCGCAATGATCACAAAAATCATAGCCGGTATTCCATACTACGACGTATATGCGATTTACTGTTTTATGGCCGGAGGGCAATTAATCTACAGATGGAGCAGGCTGAAAAAGAAAAGCGATTTGTGCTATGGTATTTTATGGTACGCCTTGGCTATCGGACTCTTTGCAGGCTATTTATATGAAATTTTCTGACGGTGTAAAAAACATGGAGACAGAACTGATATTAAAGAATCATTTGAAACAGGCCAGAATGGAAAAAAAGCTTTCCCAAAACGAACTTGCCAAGCTGGTAGGGGTCTCCCGCCAGACTATCAGCTCAATCGAGACAGGGGTATTTAACCCTACGGCGAAATTAGCGTTGATACTGTGCATTGCATTGGATAAAAAGTTTGAAGAACTATTCTACTTCTAAGGCATAAGGATTATTTCTGAATAAGGGAGTGTCGGAAAAGACAAACTTCTCCTTTCCGGCACCCTTCCCCTCTGAAAGAATACTATCCCTACTCCGGAATCGGAATCATGATTTTCAGCACGAACTTCCCGTCCTTCGCCTTCACCGTACACTGCCCGTCGTACTTTTCCGCAGCTTTTCGGATATTCGACAACCCGAACCCGTGCAAAAAAGTATCTTCCTTGCTGGTCCTTCCATCCCCCGGCCCGTCAAGCAGCATATTATTTTCCACAGCCACCACCAACATATCATGAATCCTGGCGGCTTTTGCCGTAATGAGCCGCATGCTCTCGGAAACCTTCTCGCTGGCTTCAATAGCGTTGTCCAGCGCATTTCCGAAAATAGCGCTGATATCCAGCGGTTCTATGAATCCGCCCGCCTCAAACCGGATAGCCGCCTGGAAATCAATCTGTTTCTCCCGCGCTTTCCTTAACTTATCCCGGATAATGATATCCAGAAAATCATTTCCCGTATGGTAGTAGGCTTCATAATCTTCCAACTCTTCCTTCAGTTTTTCAATGGACGCCCCCACCTCCTGAGAATGTCCATCCTGGGCCTGCAGTACAAGAAGGTGGTTCTTCATGTCATGGTAAATGCTCCTCACACGCTCTTCTTCATCTACTTTGTCTTGAATATACGCAAGCTCCATGCTAAGCCTTCGCGCACCGTACTCCACCTTCCGCGCATTGCTGATATATGCCGCCAGATAAAGTCCGCCGAAGCTTGAGAATATCGCCGCCCCGCAGATTGGGTAAACAATTGCCATCTCCTCCGGCATAAAATAGATAATCGTGAAAATGGATACCACAGGGGCAATCAAAAGGATATCCACGAGCATCCACATTTTCACCGTAAGCTCTTTGATAATCTGTATTAGATATTTCCTCAGGACGAGCCATGCCATAAGCCAGAAGAAAAGCCTGAGAAGAAGGGCGCAGGTATGGATAAAGGTGCTTATGAGCAATGTTTCCTGTGTCCAACCATCATAGACAAGATCCGGGGCATCCGTAAGCCAGAAGAAGAGTCTTGAACCGGTATCTTCCATCAGATAATTTACGGCGATTACGGCCGGGTAGAACACCATCAGGGCCGTCAGCTTCTCCATCCACCCGCCCCGGTAAAATAACGCGATATATGGGATAAAGCCAAGCAGCGGCAAAAGGATGCTTGCAAGGTCGTTGGAAAATACCACCACGTTAAACAGAAACGGGCATAAGAGGAACGCCGCCGCCCGTACCGCCAAGTTGTCCCGCATTGGCAGGAGGGTCCGGAACATCAGGAAGATTACAAAGGCATTTCCCCACAAAAGCAGGAAAGAGACAACGTCTAAGAACCGTATCATAGCATATCCCCCCAATATTCTGTAAGATGCTCCATAAATTCCTTCCGTTTCGGCTGGCTGATAGCAAGGGTCTCTCCCGTAATCAGCGTAATCTCTAATTTTCTGGCCGCTTTCACATAAGCCAGATTCACCAGACATCCGCTATGGCATCGCACAAAGCCATGGGGCGCTAATTCCTGGGCGATCTCCTTCATGCTCCGGTAACAGATGATATTCTCCTGCTCAGAATGAAATAACAGGTTCCGGTTAAATGTCTCCACGTAACGAAGGCTGTTCAGCAGGATTTTGTATCTCCCGGAGTCATTATTTACCACAATAAATGGGCTTTCCTCCTTCCGGCGGCGCAGAAGAAACCTGTCCAACTCGTCTCGTAAGCGGGCGTATTTTAAAGGCTTAATGATGTAGTCCAACGCCTGAAACTTGTACCCTTTAAGCCCATGCTGGGTCAGTGTGGTCAGGAAGATGACGCCCACCTTCTCGTCCATTTCCCGCAGACGCTTTGCCGCCCTAAGGCCGTCCACCAGCTTCATCTGGATATCCAGAAAAATGAGGTCGATGGTGGTATCGTATTTCTCAATCAGTTCCAGGCCGTCATAGTAAACGGTAATTTTGATCTCCTCGCTCTTTTCCAGCTCGTATTGGCGGACGAGGGCGGTCAGGGAATCCACCAGGGAACGTTCATCGTCGCAGATTGCTATATGTATCATTGTATCCGTCTCCTTTCACATTATAGTCCGACGCTGATTGCCTCCCCCACGCTCTTTACGCCGATGATCCGCACACCCTCCACTTTTCCTACTGTCTTTACAGACACTTCCGGAAGGATGCAGGTAGTAAATCCCAGTTTCTTTGCCTCTGACACCCGCTGCTCCGGCATGGACACCGCCCGCACTTCGCCGCTTAACCCCACTTCGCCGAACACGATGACATCTTCCGCAATGGGACGGTTCTTATAGCTGGATGCAATCGCCAGCACGATTCCTAAGTCTGCCGCCGGCTCATTTAACCGAATTCCCCCGGCGATGTTGACATAGGCGTCATAGCCTGACAGAGGCAGTCCCAGCCTTTTTTCCAGTACCGCCATCAGAAGGTTGACCCGGTTGTAGTCAAGCCCCGCCGCCGTCCTTCTGGGCATTCCGAAATTGGTCTTGCACACCAACGCCTGAATCTCCATGAGCATAGGGCGCGTTCCTTCTATTGCGCAGGCGACCACAGAGCCGGACGCATGTTCCGGCTTGCCGCTCAGCATGAACTCCGACGGGTTCTTGACTTCCGTAAGCCCTTCTTTTCGCATCTCGAACACGCCGATTTCGTTGGTGGAGCCGAAACGGTTCTTTACGCCCCTCAAGATACGGTAGGAAGCATGGCGGTCTCCCTCGAAATATAAGACCGTATCCACCATATGCTCCAGCACCCTAGGGCCTGCTACCGTACCTTCTTTGGTCACATGCCCCACAATGAAGATAGAGATAGAAAGTCCCTTGGCAAGCTGCATGAAAATATTGGTGGATTCCCGCACCTGGGAAACGCTTCCCGGCGCAGAGCCTACCTCTTCGTTGTACATGGTCTGTATGGAATCAATCACCACCATGTCCGGCTTCTGCTGTTCGATGATTCCCCGGATGATATCAAGGCTTGTCTCGCACAGAAGGTAAAGGTTATCCGTAAATTCTCCCATGCGGTTTGCCCTGAGCTTTATCTGTTTTAAGGATTCTTCTCCGGATATGTAGAGCAGTTTCCTCCCTGCCGCCGAAAGACGCTGGCAGACTTGCAGTAAAAGGGTTGACTTGCCGATTCCCGGGTCGCCGCCCACCAATACCAGCGAGCCTTTCACGATTCCCCCGCCTAATACCCGGTTCAGCTCCTCGATGCCGGTGTCCATGCGGTCGTCCTCGTCCGCCTCAATGCCGGACAGGGTAACGACTTGGGCGTCCTTTTGCTCCTTTACTGCCTTTGCTGAAGCAGGGCTCACTTTTTCCTCCACAAATGTATTCCACTCCTTACATGCCGGACACTGCCCCAGCCATTTCGACTCTTCATGCCCGCAGTTCTGGCAGAAATACACGCTCTTCTTTGCTTTTGCCATATTTGCACTCCTTTTATGCCTAAAAAAGGAGCCGCTTTTTGCAGCCCCTCTTATTGAAATTATGATTTTCTGACTACCTTCACTTCCACGCTGCGCTCCGGCTCAAGTTCTGCGCTGACGCTCAGCTTTCCGCTCAAATTCGTCTTCATGACCCCAACGTTGATCCCGTCCATATACACCTCGTATTCGCTGTCTGCCCCAAGTTCCAGCGTAAACTGTGCATCCTTCGTCCCGGACACCTTGAAAGAAACCGTATCTTCGTCTGCCTGAAAATTCTCTACAGCGGTTCCCGGAACCGACTCATATACAAACATGCCGTTCTTCTCCAACTTGGTAATCTCAGCAAAAGTCTTCACCTTGTAAATGTCGCCCTGAAAATCATATCCGTCAAGCTTCGTCTTGCTTGCCAGCGTATAATCTCCAAAGCTTAGGGTGCCGTCTCCTTCAGTCCTTAACAATTCTTTCACTGCTGCCATATTTATCTCTCCTCCTGAGGTTCTTCTTTTGTACCCCTATTATATCTCAATTTCGTCTGGATTTGTAGTCTTTGGTATAAATTTTATTTCTTTTTTAGACAGTCCTACCACCACTTCCGAATCCCTTAAAACCTCTCCGTTCAGGATTGCTTCCGCAAGCCCGTCTTCTAACTGGTTCTGCACTGCGCGGCGCAGCGGGCGGGCGCCGTACTTCTGGTCCGTACCTGTCTCCACAATATGTTTCTTTACCGAATCGCGTATGGCAAGGCGAATTCCAAGCTGCTCTTCTGCCCGGGCAGTAAATTCCTTGCACAACAGGCCCACGATTTTCTTCATCTGTTCTGCATTCAGCGGGTGGAATACCAGAATCTCGTCAATCCGATTCAAAAATTCCGGACGGAAAATCAGTTTAATCTCCTTCATGACATTTCCCTTCATCCGCTTATAGTCTCCTGCCACGTCTTCTTTGACGTTGAAGCCTAGTTTCTTAGGGTCGATAATGGTCTGTGCGCCGGCATTGCTGGTCATGATGATGACGGTATTACGGAAATCTACCTTCCTCCCCTGAGAATCCGTAATATGCCCGTCGTCCAATACCTGCAGCAGGATATTGAATACGTCCGGATGTGCCTTCTCGATTTCGTCGAAAAGAATCACCGAGTAGGGCCTTCTTCTCACCCGCTCGCTTAACTGCCCGCCGTCGTCATGTCCGATGTATCCCGGAGGCGCCCCAATCATCTTGGCGACGCTGTGTTTCTCCATGTACTCCGACATGTCTACCCTTATCATGGACTCCTCATTTCCGAAGAGGGCTTCCGCCAGCGCCTTAGAAAGCTCCGTCTTTCCGACGCCGGTAGGGCCAAGGAACAGGAAGGAGCCGATGGGGCGTTTCGGGTCTTTCAGTCCCACCCTTCCCCGCTTGATTGCCTTCGCAACTGCGGTAACAGCCTCGTCCTGCCCGATCACCCGCTGATGGAGCACTTTTTCTAACTTGTTAAGCCTTACGCTCTCCGTCTCGGCAAGCCTTTGCACCGGGATCTTCGTCCACTGGGACACGACTTCTGCAATGTCTTCCTCTGTGACGGAAAGCTGCCGTTCCTGATTCTTCTTGTGGAAACGTTTCTTTACCTGAGAGAGCTTCTTCTCTGCCGCTTCCTGCTCCTTATGGATGCGGGCTGCCTCCGGAATATCTCCGCCTCGGATTGCCTCCTCTAACGCCGCGGTCAATTCCTCCACTTCCGCTTCCATCCCGGCGATATTGTCCGGAACCTTGAATCCCCGCAGGCTTACCTTGGAACATGCCTCGTCCAGTACGTCGATTGCCTTATCGGGCAGGAAACGGTCGTTCACGTAACGGCTCGCCAGTTTTACGGCAGCCTCTAACGCAGTCTCTTCAATCTCTACGCGGTGGTGGTCTTCATATCTCTTTTTCAGCCCTTTCAGGATGTCAAGGCAGTGTTCTTCGGTCGGTTCTTCCACAGTGACCGGCTGGAACCTGCGTTCCAACGCCGCGTCTTTTTCCAGATATTTCCGGTATTCTGTGATGGTCGTAGCGCCGATTAGCTGTACCTCACCTCTGGCAAGGGATGGTTTCATGATATTGGATGCGTTAATCGCCCCTTCTGCACCTCCCGCGCCGATGATGGTATGCACCTCGTCCAGAAACAGAATGACGTTCCCGGCGGACTTCACTTCCTGCAGCAGGCGCTTCATCCGCTCTTCAAATTCACCCCGGTATTTGGATCCGGCAATCATCCCGGCCAAGTCCATGGTCAGGATGCGCTTATCCTTCATCCCTTCCGGCACGTTCCCGGCGGCAATCCGGGACGCAAGCCCTTCAATCACGGCCGTCTTCCCGACTCCCGGCTCCCCTACAAGACAGGGGTTATTCTTGGTTCTTCTGCTCAGCACTTGAATCAAGCGGTTGATTTCCGACTCCCTTCCGATGACCGGGTCAAGCCGCCCTTCTTCTGCCTGTGCAGTCAGGTCGGTTCCGAACTGCTCTAACATCCCTTCCCGTTTCCTGCCGCCGCCCGTAAGCATCTCATCCTGATATTCCTTGGGATCGCCCCCGAGGACAGAGAAGATGTCCTGATAGATTTTCTGCATATTGATATTCAGGGTCAGCAGTATCCGGGTCGCCACACAGTCTGGGTCCCTGAGAAGGGCAAGGAGCATATGCTCTGTCCCTATCTTGTCTGACCGGAAATGAGCTGCCTCTGCCATGCTTTCTTCCAGAATGTACGTAAGCCTGGGGCTCGTCTCCGGGTGGCGCGCCACAGCCGTCTCTCCTACCGGGCATACCAGTTCGTCCACGACTTTGCGGATGCTCTCTTCGTCTACCCCGTTCATGCCAAGCACCTGGCCTGCAACGCCGGTATAGACTTCCCGAAGCCCTAAGAGCAGGTGCTCCGTCCCCACGTAGGGATGGTTGAGCTTCCTTGCCGTATCCCTCGCTATCTTCAATACCTTGTTCGCCTGTTCCGTATAATTCATGAATGTCCTTTCCTTTCCTTGTTCTGTTATACCTTACCATATTCCTCATAGATTTCGTCTACGAGGGCATGCACTTCTTCTTTGGAAATATTCTTGCACCTTCCTCTTGCCAGCAGTACGCGGAGCTGTTCTTTCATCTCCAGCAGCGCTCTTGCCTTGTCCATGTCGATTGCTATGACTGCTCCTCTTCTCCGGTCTAGCTGTATGAATCCCTCCTGCTTTAGGATGGAGTATGCCTTGTTCACAGTATGCATGTTGATTCCTACCGTATTGGCAAGCTGCCGGACAGAGGGCAGGGAGTCTCCTTCCTGAATCAGGTTCATGGCGATTCCCATGATAATCTGGTTCTGGAGCTGGATGTAGAGGGCTTCATCACTGTTAAAATCGATTTCTATCAGCATTGGTATCACCTATTCTTCTATGTCTGATTTATGTCTGCTTCTTTTGTTCTAGGCATACTATAACATAAAAAGAAAGAGCTTTCTACTCTTTCTTTTCACTTTTTAATTGATTCAAGAACAATTCATACAATTGACGATGTTTTTTTACAACGACATGGAGTATCAGACCGCATATCCACATTAATATCCCTATCGTAGCCAATACACCCGATACAATCAAGGTCGGAAATCGAAACACGTATCCCGTTGCAAAATATTCCAGCAATACTGGCAAAAATAAACCCAAAGCCGCAAGGTTACACACTGCAGATACAACCGAAAAAAATACTAACGGCTTATAATCCCGAAATAACGTAGCGATTGTCTTTAGAACTTTTATCCCGTCACTCACGGTATTCAGTTTCGATTCACTGCCATCCGACCTATCTCTGTAACAGACCGCCATTTCTTCTAACAAAAAATTCTTATCCAGGGCATGAATCGTCATTTCCGTTTCGATTTCAAATCCTTTTGATAAGATAGGAAAACTTTTCACAAATAGATAACTGAAGGCTCTATATCCTGTCATAATATCCTTTATATTACTGTGAAACAGCCAATTTATCAAATTCCTGACGATCCGGTTGCCAAAATTATGAAACCGTCTTTTGTTCTCTGTAAAATACGTAGAAGACAAACGATCCCCAATCACCATATCTACGCCTTTCTTTAAGACAAGTTCTACCATTTCAGGCGCGGATTCAGCAGGATAGGTATCGTCCCCATCGACCATCAGATAGCACTGTGCATCTATGTCCCGAAACATACTCCTTATCACATTCCCTTTTCCCTGCCTGTATTCATATCTGACGATCGCCCCGGCGTCTTTTGCTTTTTTGTCTGTTCCGTCGGTAGAATTGTTATCATATACATAAATGGCCGCTTCCGGCAATATATTCTTAAAATCTTTAATTACTTTTTCGATTGTTACACCTTCATTGTAACATGGTATGATTACAGCAATTTTATCCATTCTCTCTCCTATACTTTGTTGGACGAAGTCCGCCTGCCCGTAGGGCATGCATTACGGGGTGCCCTTGAATATACTTTAACGGACAATGAAATTCTTTGATTATAAGGACGCTCTGATATATCGACAAATATTTTGCAATTTGGATTAACGGGTACGCCCCGGCAAGATACATATAAATAAAAGGTTCCATATCTTTCGCAAACCAGCTTGTAAATAAATCGACCGCAGCGATATACAAAATTGCAGACATAAGGACTCCTAAAACGAATAACCACATCTCCAAATGATTTCTATTATGAAATAAAAATATCGTCATAAATAGGAATCCAACGGCTGCTATAATGCTGACAAGCGGACTTACTTTTTGATAGACGCTAAATATCGCACCGACAATCTTTTCAATCACATAATTTGACGAAGAAACCGGATCTTTTACGATCGCCCCATTCTCATGAACCACATCAGGATACACCGTGAAACTATGAAAAAGCGCCTCCCAGCATCTGATTGAGTAGACGTCGCCCGTACTTAAACTCTCCTCACATATCTTTGGCATTGAGCATTGATATGTGGCAATCCCTTTTAAATATTTCACAAAGTCCTTTAGATATTTTCCATTTTCTATATATTCATCCTGTACCTGAACACAACTTAAATGTATCCGGTCATCTCCGTCTAACAATCCGTCTTCAAAAGCCTTATCCAGCTCTTTTGTGATCTGCCCGCAGAAATCATTCATTACCCTTGCGTCTACAAAATATCCTGCCTCATTTAATGCAGAACGAACGACCCACATTGGCAAATCTCCACGCATATCCTCACCGGTACCGTCACTCCAGCTATTTTGTTGATTCAGCATCTCTTTCTCAATCGATTTCAATGTTGGGCTAACGTCCATTGCTTTTCTGATTGCATGATTCGAACACCACACGTCTAACGGAGCGTCGTCTTCTATCACATACAGCCGTTTCATCATTTCGGCAAATTCAGAATTTGTCCGTTCGCTTGTCACAAATTCTTTATAGCAAAAATAGTTTACGGTACACAACCCAAGGGTGACAAATGCAAGCGAAAATAACGGAAGCAAGACCAACAGCCCCCTTTTCACCGCTTCTTTTGTTATACGCCTGTTTTTATAGATGATACAACCGATTGTAACAAACAGCGCTACGCAGACAAAGGGCAGAATCCATAGAGAATCATCCCTGATATAATAAAAACAAGGCAAACAAAATGCACCGCCGATTGCCCATTTTTTGAAACTATCTTCATTCCTTCTTAGAAAAACAGCAATCACACATGAAAAAACCAAGATAGTGCCATATGGTACTACTGCCGGTTGATAGGTTCTCTGGGCAATCAAATAATCAAATCCTGCCGGGGAATATATCATCAATAAATAAATCACCGCTTTTCCTTTCAGTGAAGGTATTAATTTATCGACCGCCTTTATAAAAACATAAGCAGAAATGATGTTCAGTAATCCCAGTCCGATAGAATAGGGAAGCGACAGCCAATGGCAGATCGCAACAAAAAACGGGTAGGAAATGCTTTTGATCAGTGTTGTATGGGAATATCTCCCCAACCATTTAAAATCAGAAATATAAACCGCATGATTATACATTAATTGATCGTCATACGCTTGCTCTGTAAAGTACGCCACCGGAATCTTCCAAGATAAAAACAGCCTGAAAACGGTCGCCAATAGCAAAATCCATAAAATGATTTGTTTGTTTTTATTGATTTTCAAAAAATTCATCTCCCTCTTGTAACAATCCCTTCCCCGTATTTCATACGCACTTTCTCTAATGCCTGGTCGAGCATTCTCGTCTTCTCCCTCTTAGGGTCATACCGAAACTGTGGGTCAAAAATCGTCATCTGTTCCGGCTCATCTTCCTCCGCCAATTTAGAACTGCGTATCCCTAACAGCCGGATTGGATTCTTGTCCCAAAGTTCCCGGAACAACTGGACTGCTTCCTCATAAATCTCCTCGTCCCGGTTCGTCCCTCTATCAAGCTGTTTCTGATGGGAAACACTCTCAAAATTATAGTATTTAATCTCTACGCTCAGCATCTTTGCCTTCTGTCCGGCATCACGGAGCCGCCTGCCTACGCTGGCGGCAAGCATTTTCAATACTTCCTTTGCCTCCTCCTCCGTAGCGGCATCCTTGGAAAGAGTGATAGAATTGCCGATTCCTTTCGCTTCCGCAGGTTCCGGCTCTACCACCGCATCGCCGATGCCATTGGCAAACTCCCACAACCGCCTTCCGTGGCTCTTTAGATGCAGTTCCAGAAGTTTTGGCTCCATACGGGCAAGTTCCCCGATTGTGAATATTCCCAGCTTCCGCAAGATCTCCACGCTGGAATTACCGGCCATATAAAGCTCTGCCACAGGTAACGGCCACATTTTCACCGGTATCTCCTCCGGAAACAAGGTATGTACTTTATTGGGCTTTTCAAAATCCGAGGCCATCTTTGCCAAGAGTTTATTACTGGAAATGCCCACATTTACCGTGAACCCAAATCTTCGGTATACCTCGTTCTTGATTTCCATAGCGCCTTCTACCGGAGAATGATAGTCCTTCACATTTTCGGAAAAATCCATATAACACTCGTCCACACTTACCTGTTCTATGACCGGGGTATAGCTTTGCAGAAATTCCATCAGCCTGTCGCTGTACCTCCTGTACAGCTTGTGGTCAGGCGGCGCAGTCACAAGACCAGGGCATTTGCGGAACGCATTTGCCACCGGCTCGCCTGTGTGGATGCCGTATTTCTTTGCCGGAATGGACTTCGCCAGCACAACGCCGTGCCTTGTCTTCTGGTCGCCGCCGATAATTGCGGGAATCTGACGCAGGTCTCGCTTCTTACCATTCTTTAATTCCTCTACTGCCGTCCAACTAAGATATGCAGAATTCACATCTATGTGGAAAATTACGGACATGCAGACCACCTCCAATATGTCTATCTTTTTTCTCCCTATGCGAATCGATATTTTCCTTTTCCTTGACCTGTCACTGTAACTATAATCTCCATATCATCCCTCATTTTCATCAGTATTGCTCTGGCTGTTGAATCCGAACATCCCAATATTTCCTTAATTTCGGCAGCCCCAAACACCTGCTCCTTTTCTAAGGCATCGTATATCTTTAAAATGTTATTTCGCGTCGGTTCGCTATATCTTTGATTTTCAACCGCCGATTTTATAATCTCAATCGCCGATTTTTCTATTCCAATCGCCGACTTTTCTATCTCCACCGCCGATTTTTCTGCCTCAACCGCCGGATTTTCTGCCTCAATCGCCGATTTTTCTAAAAATGCAGGATGAATTGGTATCCTGATACGCATTGCTCTTCTTTCTTCATCTGTAAAAAATTCTGCTCTTGGCGAACCGTTCCTTTTCAGCTCCTCTTGAATTGTCGGTATCCCGGTAGAATGACCTTCCGATAACTCTAATTCCTTTAAAAATTCTCCCAGTCTTCGATTCCGATAATATCTTGACACAAATCTTTTTCCTTCAGCTATGGTTTTCTCCGAAATCGATCTGTCAATTCCCGGAAAGTTCATAATATTTACACAATCAGGCTCTATCTCTATTGTCACTGGTTCGCAGGACATATAGTCTCTATGATAAAATGCATTGACCACAGCTTCTTCAATCGCCTGATATGGATAGTTCACAATTCTAAGCGCCTCCATCTGCCCATGAATTTTTATGACTTTCTCCCGAATAAATATATTTCTAAACCGCTCCATTGTTCCTTTTATCATCTGTGGAACCGACCCTGTAATATTCGGGAAATCCTCACTCAAACTAGGATTTTCTACACTTCCCTTTGGAAATGAAGTCATTTGCACATAAGTATATCGAAAGAACTTTTCCGGATAGTCACAGAACATCATCAATGCAACATTTTGAATATATCTTTGCTCCAAAGGTCCTTCCAATAACTGTAAATCTTCCAATATAGCTTCTACTCCCCGTTCCCTGACTTGTCTAGATAATTTACTTCCTGTCTTGCGCAAATGGTCTTCTAACAGAATCGGTGAAATATCATCAAATGTTGCCTTATGATTAGCCCTGCAATCGAACGGCGTCTGGTCTGCCATGTTAATAAGCTCTCTTTCCTGCTCCTGATTGGCTTTTACCGAATTGGTCAGATAACGAATATAATAATTATATTTCTTACCCTTTTTACTTGTAACGTACTCTGGTACTTTATAAGGTCTTTGCTGTCCTGCCCTCGCAACAATAATTAATATCCATTTCCCATCCACCTGCGTCGTACTTACCTTAGGGAAATATGTTGGAGCCATAGAATTATTATATCCTAGCATTTCCTTCTGTATCTTATCTAATTCATTTTCCGGTATTCCCTGTACTGGTCTTTGCGCAACGCCATTCTTTTCAGCAACACCAATAATAATATATCCACCGCCTTTGTTGTTATAATCATTGGCAAATGCACATACACTGCGATAAATATCATCCGGGTTCCAGCCTGACTTGAATTCAATACGGTCTGATTCTATTTTTTCCCTTTTGAGCAAATCTTCAATACTTATTTCAAGTTCCATGATAGTCTCCCATTCCATCTTGCTTTATACGATTTAATGCCTATATTTTAACATTTTTATGAAAAAAATAAACATATCACGGCAAAAATTTTCGGGCATATCCGAAAATGGTTTTCTGGTCTACAAAAAAACCACCTTTCAAATATGCCCGAACATTAGATTGACACATTTATCATATACCGTTCAACATCAGCAACCTGCTACACTTTTCACATCCACGTACTCATACCCTTCAAAACTATCCGCCACATTCTTGCAGGTCAGCTTTCCGTCGTATGTGTTAATCGCGGAATAAATCACCTCGTTCTCCTTACAAGCCTGTTCAAGTCCCTTGCCGGCGATTTGCAGCCCGTAACTCAAAGTAGCATTGGTTAACGCAATCGTAGACGTCCGCGGAACTGCGCCCGGCATATTGCCGACACAATAATGGACAATGCCGTCTACAATATAAATCGGGTCGTCATGGTAAGTCATCCGCGTCGTCTCGCCGCACCCGCCCTGGTCAACGGCAACATCCACAAACACCGCGCCCGGCTTCATCTCTTTTAAATATTTTTTCTTGAATAGCTTAGGCGCAGCCTTCCCCGGAATCAGGACAGACCCGATTACAAGGTCAGCCTCTTTCACGGACTTCTCAATGTTGGCGTCGTTGGATGCAAGAGTCTGAATCCTTGCCCCGAAAATATCGTCCAGATATGCAAGCCTCTGGAGATTCACGTCTAGAATCGTTACATTCGCCCCCATGCCCACTGCAATCTTACAGGCATTGGTTCCCACAGAACCTCCCCCAAGGATGACCACATTCGCCTTAGGCGTTCCCGGTACACCCGCAAGGAGTACCCCTTCCCCGCCGTAGATTTTCTCAAGGTACTTCGCGCCTTCCTGTACGCTGAGACGTCCGGCAATCTGGCTCATAGGCGCAAGAAGGGGGAGACTGCCGTTTCTATCCATCAAAGTCTCATAAGCAACACCCTTCACCTTAGAGGCAAGGAGGGCGTCTGTCTGCGGACGGTCTGCAGCAAGGTGCAGATAGGTATATAAAATCAGCCCCTCATGGAACAACGGATACTCGTCCGGAAGCGGTTCCTTGACCTTGACCATCATCTCTACCGTATCCCATACTTCTTTCGCCGTATCAAGCATTGTCGCGCCCGCCGCTTCATACTCTGCGTCCGTAAATCCGGAACCGTTACCGGCTCCCTTCTCAATATAAACTTCGTGCCCTGCATTCACATAACTCTTCACATTGTCGGGTATCATCCCTACCCGGAACTCATTGTTCTTAATCTCCCTGACACTTCCAACCTTCATCTTCCTTGACCTCCATACCATAATAATGTATCCGAACATTTCATTTGGGATGAATAATATTATTCATATATACATCATTATGAATAATATTATTCTTTTTTCTTTTCAATAATACTACCACAAGTCCTTACATTATTCAATAAAAGTTATTTTTTTCACAGAATTATTTAATTATACTTCAAAATTTAAAATTGTATCTACAATTTTTCTTGCATATTTTCTTCATTCATGCTTAAATCATTATATGACATGAAAACTTCGGAGGTACTCTATGAGCGAACTGAGCGAATTAATTCATAATGCCAATCTGACAAAGACCCAGAAAATGATAGCCAAATATATCCTGGATCATTCCGCCGACGCCTGTTTTATGACGTCTACCGAGATTGCCTTGAAGCTGAACGTCAGCGAATCCTCGGTCATCAGGTTCAGCAGGTCTTTAGGTTTTAGCGGGTTCATGGATTTTCAGAAGATGCTGCGCAAGGAATATCAGGACAAGGTTCTCAGCATATCCAACACGATTACCGTGCCTGCCCAGCGGGTTGCCAAACGGGCGAAGCTTGAACGTAATTCAGACTACATCAACCGGCATTTTAAGAACGCTATCCAAAATCTGGAAACCTTATTTACCACCAATACATTAGACGCATTTGAGGAGGCCGCCGACGTCATCGTTACAGGAAAGCGTAAGTACATCGCTGCTTCCCGGGGCAACGCCTGCCTTGGAGACTTTTTTCTCCTGTACCTGAAACATATCCTGCCCCATGTGACCTGCACCAACACGGCTGCCCTAAGCCCCATTGACCATATGTGCAACATTACGAAAGACGACTGCCTGGTTGTTTTCAGTTTTCCGCGGTATTCTTCCTTAGACCGGGTGACGACGGAGATGGCCAAAGAAGCAGGGGCAAGAATCGTCGTGATTACAGATAAACCAAGCGCCTTGCTTGCACAGTATGCGACGGTACTGATTACGGTTCCGGTTGACAGCAATGCATTTTTTAATTCTTTAATCGGCCCACAGTTTGTGGCCGAGATATTGCTTGATACCATCAGCCATAAGGTAAATGGGATTGAGAAGCGGTTGAAGAAGATAGATAAATATCTGGATAAATTAGGGATATACTAACCGAAAAATAGGGGACGCCGGTAATTTCCGGCATCCCCTTAATTCTTTACGCCTCATCAATCGCCTTCCCGATATCATGACGCATATATTTATTGTCAAATTTTACCCACTCCGTCGCCGCATACGCATTAGCTCTGGCTTCTTTCAGATCTTTGCCTTTTGCCGTAACGCCAAGCACACGCCCGCCGTTGGTCACAATCTGCTCTCCCTCAAATTTCGTCCCCGCATGGAAACAGTAATATCCCTCTTGCTTCTTGAATTCCTCAAGCCCGGTAATCGGGAGCCCCTTGTCATAAGCCAACGGATAACCGTCGCTTGCAAGAACCACGCATACCACTGCATTGTCCTCGAACTCAAGGTCAATCTGGTCAAGCGTCCCGTCAATACATGCCTCCGCCACTTCGATGATATCATTCTTCATCCTCGGCAGGACGACCTGAGCCTCCGGGTCTCCGAACCTTGCATTATATTCCAGCACCTTAGGGCCTTCCTCCGTCAGCATCAGCCCGAAGAAAATCACGCCCTTAAAGGGCCTTCCCTCTGCCTTCATCGCATCTACGGTTGCCTGATAAATATATTTGTTACAGAAATCTTCCACTTCTTCCGTATAGAACGGGCTTGGAGAAAATGTCCCCATCCCCCCGGTGTTAAGGCCTTTATCCCCATCTTTCGCACGCTTATGGTCCTGTGCAGAGGCCATAGTCTTGATGGTATTCCCATCCACGAAGGACAGCACGGACACCTCCCGCCCCGTCATGAATTCTTCGATTACCATCTCGTTTCCCGCATCCCCGAACTTCTTGTCCAGCATGATGGTCCTAACGCCCTCCTTCGCTTCTTCCAGCGTGTTACAAATCAGGACGCCTTTTCCAAGAGCCAGCCCGTCAGCTTTCAGTACGATAGGGAATTTTGCCGTCTCAAGATATGCAAGCGCCTTATCTGCATCGGTAAAATTCTCGTATGCCGCCGTTGGAATCCCGTATTTTTTCATCAGGTCTTTGGAAAATGCTTTCGAGCCCTCCAAAACCGCCGCATTCTTCCTTGGGCCAAATGTACGGATTCCTGCCGCCTCTAACTCGTCTACCAGCCCGCCTACCAACGGGTCGTCCATGCCTACGATTACAAGCTCTACTTCCTTTTCCTTTGCAAACGCTACGATTTTATCAAATTCCATGGCGCCGATAGGAGCACATTCGGCATACTCCGCAATCCCGGCATTCCCAGGCGTACAGTAAATCTTATCTGCCTTCTCGCTCTTCGCCGCACAATAGGCAATCGCATGTTCCCTGCCGCCGCTGCCGACAATCAACACATTCATCTTCTGATTCCCTCCATTTCTATATTCTTCACTCTATCTCTCCCGCTGAATTCATCTGCTCTGATTGAATGTACACATGAATTGCTGCAACTGACAATCTTGCAACATGGGCAACCCAAAATACCCCGCAAATAACCCCTGCAGCAGCCAGCAATATTTTCCTACGCTTCATCTAAACTTCCTCTTACACAGACGGGGCTATGAAAGAACATAAACCGCCCCATTCCGTACTTCCACTTTCCCATTGGCAATCAAATCAATCGCCCGGGGCAGAATCTTCCACTCTGCCTGTTCCATCACACGCTTCTGTAAAACTTCCGGCGTGTCCTCTTGTTCCACCTCCACGGCCTTCTGGAGGATAATCGGTCCGGTATCCGTCCCTTCATCCACAAAATGCACGGTAGCCCCCACTACCTTGACCCCCCGCGCCAAAGCCGCCTCGTGTACTTTCAGCCCATAGAACCCCTTCCCGCAGAAAGCGGGAATCAGGGAAGGATGAATATTAATCATCCGTTCCCTGTATTTTTCAATCATAGCCGGGGGAATCACGACAAGGAAACCTGCCAGGACAATCAAATCCGGCCGGAACCCATCCACGGCATCCATAAATTTCTCATTGAATTCCTCCCGGGACGAATAATCCTTAGGAGAGACACACAGGTTTGCAATCCCATGTTTTTCTGCCCGCTCCAAAGCATAAGCGTTCTTATTGTTGCTGATGACTCCCGCAATCCGGGTATTCGTAACCACACCGCTATCCACAGCATCTATGATCGCCTGGAGGTTCGTTCCGCCTCCTGATACAAGTACCAATACTTCTAGCATAACGCAACTCCCTTATCTCCTTGCTCAATACGCCCTACAACATACGCCTGCTCGCCTGCCGCCTTAATTGCCGCCATGGTTTGCTCCACGTCGGCGGCATCTACGGCAACCACCATCCCGAGTCCCATGTTAAACGTGTTGTACATCATCTCTTCCGCAATCTCGCCCTTCTTTGCCAGAAGCTTGAAAATTGCAGGTACTTCATAGCTGTCCTTCTCAACGACTGCCCTTACGCCCTCCGGCAGCATCCTTGGAATATTTTCATAGAAACCGCCGCCTGTAATATGGCTGCATCCCTTGACCTTCACGCCGCTGTCCTTTATTGCCTTTAACGCTTTCACGTAGATTCTCGTAGGCTCAAGGAGGGCCTCGCCTAAGGTTCTGCCTAATTCCTCATAATATGTATCCAGTGATTCCTTTGACATCTCAAATACCTTACGGACAAGAGAGAATCCGTTACTGTGGACGCCGCTTGACGCCAAGCCCACCAACACGTCTCCCGGTCTTATATTTTCACCGTTAATAATCTCCTTCTTGTCCGCCACACCAACGGCGAATCCGGCAAGGTCGTATTCTTCCTCCGGCATAAGCCCTGGATGTTCCGCAGTCTCACCACCCACCAGAGCGCAGCCGGACTGCTTGCAGCCTTCCGCCACGCCGCTTACGATTGACGCAATCTTCTCGGGATAATTCTTTCCGCATGCAATATAATCTAAGAAGAATAACGGCTCGCCTCCCGAACATGCAATATCGTTTACACACATTGCCACCGCATCAATCCCGATGGTATCGTGCTTATCCATAATAAACGCAAGTTTCACCTTCGTCCCGCATCCGTCCGTCCCCGACAGAAGTACTGGCTCGTCCATCTTCTTGATTCCGCTCAAATCAAATGCGCCTGCAAATCCGCCAAGACCGCCTAATACTTCAGGGCGCATCGTTTCCTTTACATGCTTCTTCATTAATTCCACTGACTTGTAACCAGCTTCAATATCCACTCCCGCGTTCTTGTAATCCATATCCGCCTCTCCTTTTTCCTGACTGTATCATACTTCTGAAATAAACTTTGTCCCACAAACCACAGGTTATCCTAAATACGCTTCATACCCAATCTCGTCTAACTTCGCCGCTTTTGCCTGAACCGTCTCCTTCATCTCTCTGGAATAATCCTTCAGCCGATTCAGCAATTCCTCATCAGACGTCGCAAGAATCTTCGCCGCCAAAATCGCCGCGTTCATACCTCCGTCAATGGCCACCGTCGCCACAGGGATTCCCGGAGGCATCTGAACGATGGAAAACAATGCGTCTTCCCCTCCGAGGTTCTTTCCGGACATCGGAACGCCCACCACCGGCATCGGGAACAATGCCGCACACATCCCCGGCAGATGCGCCGCCATACCCGCGCCTGCGATAATCACCTTCATCCCTTTTCCTTCCGCCGCTTTCGCCCACTCAAAAAATACGTCCGGCTCACGGTGTGCTGAGATGATGGTCATCTCATAATCAACCCCCAATTTTTCCAACATCGCCGCAGCTTTGCTCATGACCTTTAAGTCTGAGTCGCTGCCCATTACAATTCCTACTCCTGGCATATCCTTTTCATCCTTTCTCTAAATTAAAATCCGCGTCCATTACTGTTTACATACTTTTACTTACTATTGAAACGGCTCGTTCAGAATCTCAGTACCTTCTAGCACAAACCTTCCGTCTTCAAGAAGAACAATCTCACGCCCATCCCTGGTGACTACGGCAATCCGCTTCAATTCCTCATAAGGAATCGTGATGTCTGTATGGCACTGGTAGTAGGCTTTCGACACATCCTCTTTGCGCAGGATGGAAACCGAATTATCCTTCGCCACAATCTCCTTCCCATCCGGGTTATACACCCTGACATCCTCGCTCCAACTATAGCAGGTATCCCCCACTGCAAAATGAGGGCCCATCTTCTCGGCAATCAATATTGTCAGCTTGTCCTCAATCCCGTATTTCTTCGCCGCCACATAAGCCGTGGTGTTTGTGCCGATCGCGAACTCACCCAGAGCCAAGGTCGGATGCTTATGAAGGATATTTTCGTAAATATACTCCTTGTTCTTGTCTTCCTCATCAAAATTACCGCATCGGTAATCCTTTATCATCCCGTCGGCAAATGTGATCTCAAGATCCCGATATTGCAGTTCATTCAGATAAACCTTGCTGACATGCAGAACCCCGTTGGTCCCCTCAAGTACCGGAGACGTGAATACTTCGCCCACAGGAATATTCACATCCGCCACACAATTTTCAAATGCAGTCTCTTTTTCGGGATTTTTCAGCTCATGTATCATGACCTTTAAGTCCGTCCGGTTGCCGTTCCCGCCGAGAATATGGACGTATTCCCCCTGGTCAAGCACATCAATGATTGTCTGCTGCACCTTCCCGTAAGTCTTGGCGTCCAGCGTATTAATGCGTATAATCTCGTCAAAAATCTCCTCATACTGTTCCCCAATCTCAGGCACCGGATAGGAGATAATCGTAAAACTTCGTTCATCCCCGGGGATATACTGATCCGTAATCTGGCTCTGCCGGCTGGAAAGCTGAAGCATAAGCTCCTCCTGTTTCTTGGTGAGCTTTATCACTTCGTCTTTCTGTTCCGGGCTAAAGGGCTCTTCGCCGAACATCTCAATACATGCCGGCCCTGCGTATTTGCATGCCATATCCTTATAATGCTCGTAGGTCGTCTGTATGACTTCTAGTTTCCGCTCCATGAACTTCTTGTCCAAAAACAAAGCCTGGTCGTTCCGATGGTCGTACTCATACTGCTTATTGGCAACCGCGCCGTAATATCCCGTCTTCAAATGTCCCTGTTTTGTAAGGACACTGACTCCGGAACGGTAAAGCACAGGTTTTAATCCCATCTCCCCGAAGTTTTGGATTGCCTGCCTGAGCACACGCTCGAACCCAAGCACATAGCGGATTTCTACCACTTCCTTCTTCGACAGGTCTTTTCCCGTATTGACGAATCCCTCCCGGTAGCCTTCCGTGTAAACGTCTGCCATCTTCCGGATGGTATCCTCCGGAAGCTCCCTGAGATGCTTTGCGGTACGCAACTCATTCTCACTGATATATTCCCCGAACTGATACAGGTAACGCAAGTCGTCCAAATCGCAGTTCATAACGATGTCCACGGCAAAGGATTCTGCCGGGTCAATCAGTGCGCGGACCTTGTCCGCCGCAAAAACATCACAGTAATCGCTGGCATACCAATAAATACAGTCCCGAATCCTGCCAATCTCCGGTTTTCCCTCCTCGAACTGGTTATAAATCTCAATCAGAAGTTCAAACAGAATATCCAGATATTCTGTTTTCTGCTCAAATACGTATGCAATGCTCCCTCGAAGTTCCGTATAGAGGAAACTCAAAATCTGCCCGTACTCCTCGCCGAACTCCCTGACGGCGTAAGCCGGATTCGCAAAACTTGACCCGTATGCTTCCGGCAGAATATCCTGATACAGACGGTGATTCCACCTTTCAAGCTCCCCAAGCTCCAAATTCCCGTATTGTCCGTCTTCGACCAACGTCTTGACCTCATCAATCATCAATACAAACTCCGCCATCTTCCGGAAAAACTCCCGAAACGAGGCTTCTACCGTATCCTCATCCTTCATCTCACGGATTCTTCCGACAGCCAATCCGTATCTTTCGTCTATCATCCCACGAACCTCCTTCTCACATTTTTGTCAACCTATTATCTATTTATTTCGCCCTGACTCCTTTTTTTCGCCGCCGTCTAAGAGCGCCGCCTACCGTACGAATCCCCGGATAAAAATTGCCACAAGACCCAACAGCACAGCCATATTAATTCCAATCCCTATCTTACAGGTTATGTAATTCTTCTCTCTTTCCTTCATTCCCCGGTTTCCAAGCCATGTTCCGATTCCCGCAAGCGCAATCGTCCCGAGGCCTACGAACCCAAGCAGCATGCCAATCTCGCCCTTCTCACGGTAGGAGATGGAAACCATCAAAAACAACAGAAGAAGAACCACAAAAGCATAGCAGCAGGAATAGATTCCCTTCCTCGCATGGCGTGGCTTTGCCTGCCCGTACTTCGTGATTCTTTTCCGCTGCTTCTCTCTGGCTTTCGCCAGCGCTTTTGCCCTATCTTCTTCTGTAACGATCTTTTTTCCTATTAACATATCTTCTCCTTACTGCCGCACAGACCACGAACATGACGTAGCCGGCAAGCCCTCCTATGGTATTCAGCAGAAGGTCATCCACGTCGAAGCTGCCTACCTTCGTAATCAGCTGAAACGTCTCCACACACAGGCTCAGCCCGAAACTATAGAAAACTGTGGAAAAGAAACTCCTGTACTTGCTTGCCATAGGCATAAAGAAGCCAAACGGCATAAAGATAATTACATTTCCAAATAAATTCGTGAACATGGCGAACATCCCGACCTTATCCCGATAGTTCCAGAACCTCTTAATCTCCTTAAAAAGCACGAGATTATAGTGGTAGTCCTCCATCTCTCCCGTCCGTCCGTACCAGTCTGAAAATATTAGGAAATAGATAATGAATGCAATATACAATACAAATAATATTTTCCCGAAAAAACGGATTCTTCGATTACGCTGGTTCCGGCTCAAAAAGTAAGCCCCCGCTTCTCCTTCATCAGGCGTGCGCCGCCCACGATTGTAATGACTCCTGCCGTAACTCCTACGACTGCCACGATGATACCCACCACGATACTTGATATTCCGGCAAAATTCATCGCCTTATATGCCTTTTCATTCATAGATTTCCCCTCCTGCATGTACCGCCTATCTTACGCCATATGTTTTATAATATGCGTCGATTGCTGTTTTTAATGTATCATCGATCATAATTCTTCCCTGACATTCTCGGTTATAGAGATATTCTACTACCTCGTCCATGGACACGATTGCCCTTGCCGGGAAACCATACAAATCCGTAATCTCATCCAGCGCGCACTTTTCGCCGCCCTTGCCGACTTCCATACGGTTTAAGGATACCATCAATCCCTTTATTTCTATGCTGCCCTGAGCCTTCAAAATCGGAAATGTCTCTTCAATAGACTTGCCGGATGTGGTCACATCCTCAATGATAACAACTCTGTCCCCGTCCTGTAACTTACTTCCAAGAAGAATGCCGGTGTCCCCGTGATCCTTTACTTCCTTGCGGTTGGAACAATAGCGGATGTCCTTGCCGTATAATTCACTGATTGCCATCGTCGCTGCCACGCTTAATGGAATTCCTTTGTATGCAGGTCCGAACAGCACGTCAAAATCAAGACCGTAATTGTCATGAATTGCCTTCGCATAATATTCCCCCAGCCTGCGAAGCTGTGTGCCGGTTACGTATGCGCCGGCGTTCATGAAGAATGGAGACTTCCTTCCGCTCTTTAAAGTAAATTCACCAAATTTTAATACATCGGATTCTACCATAAATTCTATGAATTCCTGCTTGTATTGTTCCATATTATGAAAACCTCCTTTATCTGCCGACTTTGCAGCCCCTTTTTCACTCTCTTGATTTTAACATAACTCCTGTCTATTTTCAATTCACCCCATCAAATAATTTGAATCTATCCTTTCAGAATCTTGACCAGCCTGCTAGTCCCAAGCCTCCGGGCCCCAAGCCTCACAAATTCCTGTGCATCCGCAAAAGACGAGATTCCCCCTGCCGCTTTCACCCCGACTTTTTCCCCGACATGCTTCTTCATGAGCTCCACATCCGCAAATGTGGCTCCCGCCGTAGAAAATCCGGTAGACGTCTTGATAAAATCCGCCCCTGCGCTTGTGACGATCTCGCACATCTTAATTTTCTCTTCCTCCGTCAGAAGGCATGTCTCAATAATCACTTTCAAGATCCGTTCTCCACATGCCTCCTTCACGGCGCGGATCTCGTCCTCCACCTCACCGTACCGCCGATCCTTCAAAAAGCCGATATTTACCACCATATCAATCTCCGACGCACCCTTTTCAATCGCGTCTTTCGCCTCAAATACTTTCGCTTCTTTCGTACTGTAGCCGTTGGGAAACCCAATTACCGTACAGACAGGCAGCTTCTCCCCCACATATTCTGCAGCCTGCTTTACATATGCGGCAGGAATGCAGGCAGAGGCTGCCCCATATTTCACAGCGTCATCCAAGACTTCCTTTATTTCCTCCCAGGTCGCCGTCTGGGACAGTAGCGTATGGTCAACATATTTCAATATTTCCCGGTCCATTTTCCTCACTCTCCTTACTCAGATTCCCCGGTCCAAACCCCTGCGGCAGCAATTCCTTCAATGTATAGACCTTATAGTCTTTGATTCCTGTAGCCAGGATAATCTCAAATTCCTCCGGCTGGCAGAACTCCATCATCACCTGCCGGCAGACGCCGCAAGGAGGGGTGTATGCATCAAGCCTTCCCTCGGGTCCCCCCACAACGCAGATTGCCCGGAATTGTCGCACGCCCTCGCTGACCGCCTTAAAAAATGCCGTCCTCTCGGCACAGTTTGACGGGCCGTACGCTGCGTTCTCAATATTACAGCCAGTGTAACCCCTGCCGTTTTGCGCCAGAAGGGCTGCGCCGACCCGGAAACTGGAATACGGCGCATAAGAATACGCAAGCTGGCCTATGGCAGTTCCAATCAATTCTTGTATTTCAGTTTCTGGCATTGCCCTCCTCCTTATCTCTGGCAATCATTTTTTTCAGCGCGCCCACTGCCACCCGGACCGCCCTGTCCGTATCGTGGACCACAGGGTTGTCAAGCCCCTCTTTCTCCCGCTCCTGGTTCGCCACCACAAGGAAACATGCACCGGCCCTGACGCGCAGATGGCTTGCGACAACAAACAGCGCTGCCGACTCCATCTCCGATGCCAGACAGCCTAACCGTTTCCACGCTTCCCATTTGTTCAGCAATTCATAACTGACCGGCTTGGTTTCCGGGGAATGCTGCCCGTAGAAGGAATCTTTGCACTGTACCACCCCTACATGATAATCCGCCGCAAGTTCCCTGGCAGTATCCATCAGCGCATTCGTAATACGGATATCCGCAACCGCCGGGAACTCCAAAGGCGCATACTCCCGGCTGGTTCCTTCCATCCGTACCGCCCCGCTGGCAATCACCACGTCGCCGCTCTTAACCTCTGTCTGCATGCCGCCGCAGGTTCCGATCCGGATAAATGTATCCGCCCCTGACATCACCAGTTCTTCCATGGCGATTGCTGTAGACGGGCCTCCAATCCCGGTTGACGTCACACTTACCATTACACCGTCTAAATATCCTGTATAGGTGACGTATTCACGGCTGTCCGCAACCAGCTTCGCATCGTCGAAATACTTTGCGATTTTCGCACAGCGCTTGGGATCTCCCGGGAGGATTACGTATCTCCCCACGTCGCCTTTTCCCACCTGGATATGATACTGTTTGTCCGGGTTTTCTGAATATTTCATAAGCTTCCCTCCTTTTCTTCTTCCACTAAATATTCAAATCAACTCTTAATATCCATAAGACTAACGCACATTGCAGCAGCATAAGAAACGGAATCCCTGCCCGGAACTTCCAATGCCGGGTCTTATGCCGGAACAGATGCATCCCTGCATAACTCCCAACACTCCCTCCAAGAAGGGCAGCCAGAAACAAAGTCTTCTCCGGCACTCTCCATTTATGTCTCACGGCACAACGTTTGTCATAGCCAAATAGCAAGAATCCTGCCATATTCGCCGCGATTAGCCAGACACATCCTACCCATATCATTCCTAAACTCCAATCTCTTTCCTAAGCGTAAAGGAATAGAGAATCTTCTCTTTTACCTTCTTTAACGTCATCTGCTCCAACGCCTTGCCATAATAATCAAGCTGGGCGTGATATTTCTCCGCAAGTTCCTCTGCCCGGAAAATCTTATCCGTCTTATAGTCTAACACCACCAGGCCGTCTTCTTCCTCAAAATACACGTCGATGATTCCCTGTACCAGAATCTGCTCGCCTTCCTGCTCATCGGGATAAATCTCCCTTGCGTCAACGCCAAGGACAAAGGGCTGCTCCTTCCACAGCCTCCCTGCCCTCGCCGCCTCCTTCATCCGCCGTCCTGCCGGGCTTTTCAGGAATCCAAGGATATCCTCTATATGGATACATTCCGCCATGTCCTGGTTCATCTTCCCCTCTTCGGTAAAGATACCAACAGCCGACAAAAGGCTGTCTTTGTCATACTCCCGTGAAAAATCCAGAAGCTCCATCAGCCTGTGGTATGCCGTACCCCGGGACGCCCCTGTCAGTTCCTCTTCTTCCTGGAGGAATTTAGGAACCAAGGGAACCACATCCGGCTCTTCGTAGGGCATTTCCCCGAACTCTCCAAGCTCTTCCCCTGCCGTTTCCAGCAGGTATGTTCGTTTCTTTAGCTCGGACACCGTGAACTTCAGCTTTTGGCGCCGGCTTCCTGTATAGGGGTAACAGTAGGAAAACTGCTCCTTCAGCGTCTCGTGCATCGCCGACTCATAGACGGTTTCCGTATCCCACTGCTCCAACATGGCCTTCGTGATGCGCCCTGCCGTCTCTTCCTCTACCTGTTCCCGCACGATATCCTCGAAGGTCAGTATTTTCTTTACGATTGGCACATCCTCCGGAATCTGTACCAGCGCCGGAAGAAGCCAGTCCCAGTAGGTATTGGCCTTACTCAGACGGCCGAAAGGCAGAGCCTCCTCCTTCTGCCCGCCGGCAAGCTCATATCCTGCCAGTTTCTTTTCCAGATTCGAGATTGTCCCGGTAATAATCAGCTTCTCTTTCGCCCGGGTAAATGCGACGTACAATACACGCAGTTCTTCTCCTAAGCTGTCTAACGCCTCTTCTTTCTGCATTGCCTTCTTGACGATGCTGGGACTCTTCGTCCGCTTCTCAATGTCAACGGCATCCAAGCCCACGCCCATCCTGGCATGGAGGACTATGCTGCTCCTTACGTCCTGCATGTTGAACCGTTTCCCCATACCTGCCACGAACACGACAGGGAACTCAAGTCCTTTGCTCTTATGGATGGTCATAATACGCACAGTATCCGCCTGTTCGTCCTCGATACTTGCCTCCCCGTAGTCCACATCATACTTCTTGAGCTGCTCCACATAGCGCACGAAATGGAACAACCCCTTGTAACTGGTGGATTCAAAGGCTCTCGCTTTCTCCACCAGCATGTTAAGGTTCGCCCCCTGCCGCTGCTCACCTCCCGGCAAAGCAGAAACATAGTCTCCGTATCCTGTTTCTTCCAGAATCCTCCACAGAAGTTCATGAATCGGCGTATAGGGCACGATTCTGCGGAACGCCTCCATCTGTCCCAGGCATTCCTCCAGTTTTCTCTGAATCTTCGGGTCGCTCCCCTCTGCCCGGTAACAGGCCACCGCCTTACAGAACGGGAATTCCCGGTATTCACTCCTGACCTTCGCAAGTTCCTCTTCCGTCATTCTGCAAAAGGAGGAGGCAAGCACCGCCGCTAACGGGATATCCTGCTGCTGATTGTCAAGGATGCGCAGATAGTCCAGCAGCACGCCAATCTCCTGGGCCTCAAAATATCCTTCCCGCGTCCCTGCATATGCGGGAATCCCTTCCCGGTTCAACACCTCCGTAAACACGTCGGCAAATCCTCTGATACTTCTTGTGAGAATCACGATATCCGAGTACCGGACAGGGCGGAACTTTCCAGTCTTCTTATCTATAACCTGATGCCGCTCTTTCAGTTCCCGTATCCTTGAGGCAATCCCCCGCGCCTCAAGCTCCCGGTCGGTCATTTTCGCAGATGCCACGGATTCCCGGCCTTTATCCGGCTGTCCCGCCGACTCGCCGTCTTCTCCCGGATTTCCCGGCTCATCCTCCCATTCCGGAAGGTCACTGTCTATGACCAGGACCTCTGTTTCGAGATGTTCCCCCTCTTGATAGTCCGCCCCCACATAAAGCGCCGCCTGGTCGTCATAGGCAATCCCGCCAAGCTTCTGGGTCATAATCTGCCGGAAAATAAAATTCACGCTGTCCAGGACTTCTTTCCGGCTGCGGAAATTCTTGTGCAGGTCAATCCTCTGTTTCAAGCATCCATTCTCCCGGTCTTCCGTATGGCTGTCCGCTTCGCAGGCAGTTTCATAAGTATGGAATTTCTCCATGAAAAGCTCTGGCCTTGAGAGGCGGAACCGATAAATGCTCTGCTTCACATCCCCCACCATGAAAATATTATAACGCCCCGAAGACACGGTGGAGATACTGGTAAGAATCGTCTCCTGTATCAAGTTACTGTCCTGATACTCGTCTATCATAATCTCCTGAAACTGCTCCTGATACTCCCGCGCCACCGCCGAAGGACGGAACCCCTCCGCCGTCTTCTCGGCCAGAATCCTTAGCGCATACTGCTCCATATCCGAGAAATCAATCATATTCTGGCTGCGCTTCTTTTCCTCGAAGCGCGCCGAGAACAGCAGTACCAGCTCGGCAAGCTCTTCCATGGCCGGCCGGCACGCCCTAAGGTCACTAAGCATTCCTTCCGCGCTCTGGTAAAAATACTGCCCCGCTAAATCTTTCACAATCTCCTTGACCTCATCCCGGATCGCCTTAACCATTGCCGCCTTCTCCCCGTCCACGGTCTTATCCCGGTTGGCGGCAAGGCGCACCCAGGAAACGCCCGCCATGGCTTTTGCCATTTTCTCGAAAGAACCGGCTGCAAGCAGCCCCTCTATCATCTGCTGGTCGCCAAGAAGCGTCGGCTCATATGCCGTCGGTCCGTCGGCTTCCTGACAAATGGCAAGCCCTGCCGTAAGCAGGCCGTCGGCTTCCCGCAGATACTCCATAGTATGTTCCATCGCCAGACGCACGGATTCGCTGGCTTCTAGTTCTTCTATGCTGTCGGGACGGTACGCATCCATGCATCTGCGAATCCATTCTTCCGGACTCGGGTAACTGCGGGAGAATTCATAGATTTTCAGAATCAGCTCCTCAATCTTCTTATCGTCCCGCCCGTTTCCATACGCCAGTGAAAAATCAAGGAACCGCTGGCTTTTCTGGCTGTACTTCTCCTCCAGCACCTCCCCAAGCACCTCCTGGCGCAGCAGTTTCAGTTCTCCTTCCTCCCCGGTACGGAATCCCGGGTCTATATCAATGGCATGAAAATGGTCCTTCACGACAGACAGACAAAAACTGTGGATGGTCGTAATCCGGGCATTATGTATCAGCGTCGCCTGTTGTTTCAGATGTTCATTGTCCGGGCATTCCATAAGTTTCTTCTCGATTGCCCCCCGGATTCTTTCCTTCATCTCCGCAGCCGCAGCCTCGGTAAATGTCACAATCAGCAGACGGTCCACATCTACAGGCTCGGCGTCCCTGGTCAGCATCGAGATAATACGCTCCACTAAGACAGCCGTCTTTCCCGAACCTGCCGCAGCCGACACCAGGATATTCCTGTCTCTTACGTCAATGACCTGCTGCTGTTCCTTCGTCCACGTTACACCCATACTCTATGACTCTCCTTTTTCCTCATCCGCCTTCATCAACCCAAGAATCTCTTCCTTGCTTACCTTCTCAATCTCCCGGTAAACGTAACCGGGAATCTTCCGGTCAAAACCACAGACATGCCGGTATTGGCAGTAATCACATCCTGTTTCCTTTCCCTTGCGGTAAGGCGCCGCCTCTGTATTGCCATCCATAATCATCTGGTGGGATTTGGCAACCTTTCTGGCGGCATGACGCATCATCAGCAGGAATTCCTCCTCCGGCACCGTCTTCGACCCCTTCGCCAATGCGCCGTTTTTATTGTATTTCACAGGGACGGCAAGGGATTCCCCGCCCTTTAAGTGATCCAGATGCAAAAGGACCTCTTCCTTTAAGTTGACGATACCGTCCGGGCGCAATTCTTTCAGGATTGCCTCTTCGATTTCCGTTTCCTCAAGCTTCTCCACCAGCGGATCTTTGATACGGTAATAAAATACCCCTGCCGGAACCACCTCACGCTCCGGATGCTTCCTGGCTTCCAGCTCGCAAGCCCCGTTCATGTACACCATAAGCTGCAGCTGCAGGCCATGATACAGGGAAATAATATCGAACGCCTTACTCCCGGTCTTGTAATCCACCACCTTTACATAGGTACGGTCATCCTCCGTGCAAGTATCCACCCGGTCAATCTTCCCGTAGGAGAAACGCAGCTCATATGCCGACGGGCGGAAATCCCCGGCTCTTAACTGCCGGGTCAGCGCCCACACGGTACACCCAAGCATCCGCTTCATGCGCACAATCATATACTCATCCCTTGCGGAGCGGTAAAGCACAGAATTGCCGTAGTCCGTCACCGCCTCGTCCACGCTTTCCTCTACATACTGTTTCCGGACTGCCTCCGGGATTTCTACCCAATCGTAACCGTTTTCTTCCACCTTCTTAGAATACCGCTCCAATGCGCCATGGCAGACATTTCCCAAATCCACCGCCTGGAATTCATACTGCTGCCGCTCCCGCAACCCTAACCCGTAGGTGAGGAAATGGGCAAACGCACAGGCCGAGAACTGTTCTATGCGGGTAATGCTGTCCTCAAAATCTTCTCCGTAGAGTTTCCGCGCCGCCTTCTGGGTCAATCCGTCCATGGGACGGCGGTAATATCCCGCCGCAAGCAGGCTCTCAACCTTCTTCTGCCATCTCTCATCCTTCTTATACCAGGTATACAACTCCTTCCAGACCTCGTCCATGCCGCTGCCTTTGCTCCGGAACCCGCGAATCAGCCAGTCAATCCCCAATTCTTCCGTCAATTCCCGCTTTGGAAGGCTGATTTCTTCCTCGTCCTGCACCTCAAGGTGCGGGTACAGCCTGCGCAAGTCTTGAATCAAGTATGCCGGACGGATGCTCTTCCCGTCTGACGACACCTTACTGTAATAGATAAAAAGCCTGTCCGACGGTTTCGTCAGGTTCATGTAGAGGTAGAATTTCTGGATATACGCCTTCTCCTTTCCACCGGGGGCAAGGGCAAGTTTTTCCTTCTGGAAATGTTCCCGGTCGCGCTCCGACAGAAGCCCGGTACGAAGGAGGGCTCCCGGCAGATGCACGTCGTTTGCCCCGATGAAAAACAGCGCGCGGATGTCCTTGAGCCTGGTACGCTCCACGTCTCCTGCCACCACCTGATCCGTACTGGGGGGAATCACGCCCACTCTCGCCTCCTCAAGCCCCGCGTCCAAAAGCTGGCAGTATTCCTCAAGGCTGACCTCCTCGTCGCCTAAAAGCTCCACGAACTTATCGAACAGCTCCACCACAATCCGGTAGACCTGCGCATACTCCTTGGCAAGGGCAAGCTCTCCCGCCTCCTGGAATTCTTCCTCCTGCCGTTTCAGCCTGACCTGCAGATTCTCCTGAACCATGAACTCATACACGGCGCAGGTGATGTCTCTTACCGTCTTTTTGCGCTGTTTCAACACGAACATCAGGGAGTCTACCTTCTCCACCAGCGCAACACGGCAGTGGTTCAGCCGCTCTAAATCCTCTCCCCGCATATGTTTCAGGCGGCGCAGCCACTTCTCCTGCCACCTCTTATAGCCTCTGATTCCAAGCCCCAGGCAATAGTTCTCCAGCTCGTCCACTTCTTCCGTGGTGAATCCGGATAAGCCTGTGCGCAGGAAACGGAACACGCTCTCGTCGCTGAAGTTTTTCTGTGCCATATTTAGAAGGCTTCGGATGTATTCCACGAAAGAATTCAGCAGAATGTTCCGCTTATGATCCATGAATACTGGGATATCGTACAAATCAAACGCCCGTTTCAGATAGTCCCCGTAAGTCTCCATACTGCTTACGATTACGCCGATATCGCGGAAACGAAGCCCTTCCTTACGTACCAGGCGGCGGATGGCCCCTGCTGCCGCCAGCGACTCTTCCCATGGGTTTCTTGCCGCATGGATTCGGATTGCATCTTGCTCCTTCCCAAATGTCCCTGTCTGGTAACGGAACAGGTTCCGCTCCAGAAATGCCAGAGGTTCATTTCCCCGGAAACGGTATACAGGTCTTTCGTATCGGCAGATGGGTTCCTCCACCTCCACCCGGTTCTCTCTGGCAAGGCCCATAAGTGTGCTGACCATATGCTTGCTGAGGGCAAACAGTTGGTAGGGATGGCTGTACACATAAGGGTCCTCCCGCTCATCCATGGTCACTGTCACGGCCACCTTGCGGCAATGGCGCATCAGCTCCAAAAGAAGCCTGTTCTGTACAGGCGTAAAGCCGGTAAATCCATCCAGAACGACGACGCTGTCCCTAAGCATCTCCGACTGGCCGATTACCCGGCTCAAACTATCCAGCAATTCTTCTTTTGTAATGTATTTCCGGCTCAGATAGTCGGTAAACCCTTTATATAGGATGGAAATATCCTTGAGTTTGTAATAAAGGCGGGACTGGCTGCCGATAGACGCCATGACGGTAAGGAGTTCCTCTTCCCCGATATCATACTGGGTGAATTCCGAGATCACGGACTTGACCTCGGTGATGTATCCCAGTTTCTTCATATTGCCTTTCAGCACGCTTAATTCTGCCTCATAATCCCCTGCAATCTTCCTGAGAATCAGGTTCTTTCCAACATCGTCCAGCACGGGAAGCATCCCGCCTCCGATCTCTTCAAATACCCGGTAGGCAAGCCTCCCGAAGCTCAGTACGTCAATATTCATGATTCCATGTCTGGGATGTGCCATGACCAGATCTTTCTGTGTCTGCATGGTAAACTGTTCCGGCACCAGCACGATGTAGTTCCGCTGTGGATGGCGTATGGATTCCTCCACCACGTACTGGTACAAGCCGTATGATTTCCCCGAGCCTGACGGCCCGAATATAAACTGAAGCGACATCTCTTCTCCTTTCCCCCAGCGGTCACGGGCTTATTGCAGAATCACGCATTGATTGGAGCGGGACGCGAACGCCGCTTCAAACCTGTCTTTGTCATATTCTACCAATCCTTCCAAAGGATCTGCAATCTTGACCGTATTCTCGGTATACCCCACAAGCACAGCCGTATGGTCGTTGGTACTCCATTCCACGTAGGCTCCTTCTTCCGTGTTCCACCCTGCAGTCGGCCTGCGTTCTGCCATATCAATTGTCACCCAGACGATTACCGGGATTCCCTGACAGACAAGCTGGTATAATTTCTCGGGGGTGGAGCCGTTCTGATCGATTGCACGCCGGTCGCTCTCCTGTTCTCCCAGATAGGCGTTCGCCGCGGTCACGATTGCCCCAGTGCCGCAGACATGGCCGTCCCCTTTGGGATCTCCTATAAAATAATGGTTCAAATCCGTTCCCAGAAGCCTTCCGTCTGCTCCATAACGAAGGTTCTCGGGAGCCTTGGGAAGATATACGTCTGACATCACGGTCTTGTCAACATCGTAACCATAGTAATTCAGTATCATGGTAAGGGAGGTAATCTCACATCCTTTGGGCAGTTCAGGATTCTGCTTCACTTCCGGGAAAGAAGGGAGGGAATAATCCATCCTGCGCGGAAAAACAGTGATTGCGGTGATAAGTTTTCCTTCCATCACCACGACGCGCATCCCGCTTTCCATGACGTCTGGTTTTAATTTTTCTGATAATTTGAGTTTTGAAAGATCTGACTCCTCGGCGCTGTCCGTCGATGATTCCCCTGCGGAATATACTGTCCTTGCACCTGCCGGGGCGATGAGAGATGCTGCAAATGCGGCTGCCAAGCAGACAGCAGCCGCTTTTCTGGTCTTTTGTCTGTTCTTCAATCTAATCCTCATACTCCTTTTCTTTTAAAATATCATGACTCTATTTTAAAACATTTTGAGGATATTCACAACAGTAATTTTTACATGAGCATATTAATGAGGAAACTGTCTCCTCCCTTCTGTTCTTCGCTTTCCTTCGCATTGGAGACTTCGCCCATGCGCTGCATTGCTTTTTCCAGCATTGCTTTGACTTTTGCCACTTCATTTTCATCGCACATATCGTTAGCGACGCCGTACTCACAGTCTGACAAATCCTTTTTCAAAAGGCCTATCACCATCTGAACCTGCGCCGCTGTTTTTGCCGAGGCAAGCTGGCGGGCGCGTTTTCCCTGATTAAAGGCGACCCTGCCGGAACGCTTTTCTGATTCTTGGTCCTCCTCTTTTAACCCGTCTGCGCTGCCTGCATCGTCCTGCCCTATGAGAATCTGGTCTTCTCTTCGTTCCAAGGCGTCTCCCGTCCCTTGCGTACCGGCTGTTTTGCCCAGCACTTCCTTGATATCCCCAGTGACGATAGACGTAATCTTCTCGTCTGCAAAAATCTCGTCTAACAGGTCTTTGGGTATCTGCTGTCCCGCGCTCCACCCAGGTATCTTCTCCCTGACGGCCCCTGATACCTCCTGTGCCAGCTTTTGCTCTAGCTTGCTTAACGTCCATGATGCAGGCACACGGTCGTCCCGGGCAAGGGTCTTGTAATACTCGTTGCGGGCGCCGTGGTATGCCTCTTCCTCTGCCTGATTATCCCCTGACATCCCGTTATATTGATAGTATGCCTTCTTTACGTTTTCAAACACCAGATTTTTCATCTCATCCGATACGTCTATGATCCTTTTTTGGCTGGGATCTCCGGTGAGCAGCATTCCCTCTACTCCGTATGAATTTTTGTAATGCCCGGAACGCAGATCCTCAATTGTGTTCACATATCCTCCTCGCATCCTGCCTCTCTCCCTTCTCTAAATCCACTGATTTAATGGCTCTCTTTGGAGTGTTTTGTTTTTTATATCGGCAGAAAAAAGAGTTTCTACGGGAAAATGGAACGAAAAGGGGAGTTTAAGGGAATGAAAGGAATGTTTATAGAAACTTTTTCATGTAATAGCGTTTATGCCCTGCCGGGCAGTCTTCGAGTACGCCAAATACTTCATACCCAAGACTTTCGTAAAAGGCACGCGCCTGAAAATCGAACGTATCCAGATGAATGAGACGTGCGCCATGACTACGGGCAGCCTCCTCGACCTGCATAAGCAGCTCTTTCCCAAGCCCGGTTCCCCTATGTGCTTCCGAAACCCACAATGCATCCACATCCGCACAATTCCAGCAGTACATTCTCGCTATAATACCGCCTAACACCTTCCCAGTATCCGAAACTACTTTTCTGCTCAAATCAATGAACAGTTGTTCCTGCACTGCCGGGACACGGGTCAGATTGTAGGCAACTAGACCGTCTATAATGGTCTTCTTATCCTCTTCATTACACGGATATATCTCATACATAAGCGACCTCCTCTTTTCACTCCTGTCGGCATTATCTGCATGACTTCTGTTTGTCCTGTCTCTCGGTTCTAATCGTAAAACGGCTTCAACAGATTGCGGCAGACTTCCCCAAAACAGCTTTATAAACCATAAATACCAGCTTTCGGGCAGTCTGCCGCATCTTTCTAACAAAATCTATGCTTCCGCATCGGCATTCCTCAACTTCTCTGCAAATTCATTGCTCAGGGTTATCTTTGCCACATAGAAGACATCTCCTGTCATATACACAGTCCAGTCGTCCTCAATCTCCACCTGTAAATCCCCGCCAGGCATATGGACGATTACCTTATTGTTGGTCATTCCCAGCTTGTAAGCGACTCCTGCAGCAGCACACGCGCCGGTTCCCGACGCAAGGGTGTAACCCGCGCCCCTCTCATAAATCTCAATCGCCACATGCTCCTTGTCAACCACCTTCATAATCTGGGTATTCACACGGTTGGGGAAATATCTTGCCATCTCCGCATAGTCTCCGATTTTGCACACTAATGGCTTTGAAATCTCCCTCATGGGGATGACACAGTGGGGATTTCCAATGGATACGCAAGTGACCGGATACAGCGTCCGCCCAAATACCATATCTTCATTAATTACTTCCCGGCTCTCGCCCGTCACAGGGATATCGTCGCTTCGGAAGGATAACCGTCCCATGGACACCCTAAGGCGGCTTCCATCCTCATTTAAGAAGGTCACTTCCACCGGGCCGTTGCCGGTATACAGCTTGAAATTCTTCTTCTGGACATAGCTTGCGTCTTTTAAATATTTCGCAAAAATCCGGACGCCGTTCCCGCTGGTCTCCGACTCGCTCCCGTCCGGATTCCAGACCTTTACATGCATCCCGTCCGCCTCAAGAATCGGCCCTTCCAGCACACCGTCTGAGCCAAGCCCGGCGTTACGGTCACAAATCATCCTCACATTCTCCTTGGTCAGCTCTAATTCATTTTTATTCGGGTCAAATACCACATAATCATTGCCAAGCCCGTGATAACGCTCTAATACAACCTTCATTCCATACCTCCATGCACTTCTTACACTTATCATTTCTGACGGTTACAATTTTCCGATATCCTTATCATAACAGGCATTATTTCCCTTTTCAACACAATTCATGCCAATTATATTGCAAATACTGCCATCTTACAGTATGATATGAAAGAAACCGACTGAACATACCGCCTGGGCAGCAAAATGCCATTAAATCGTATGGAGTATAAAATGGGACAATATGTGAAAAAAGGGTATCTGAACAGCGAATTCCGCCTATTCCATCTGACAGACCAGGAAACCAGAGAGGTGGCGTACCACTATCATGACTTTGACAAGATTACCATTTTCCTCAAAGGAAATGTCAACTATATTATCGAAGGGAAATCCTATGAATTGAAGCCTTATGACATTGTGCTTGTCAGGCATAATGACATCCACAGGCTGGATGTGGACAATTCTGTCCCATATGACAGAATCATCGTCTATATCTCCGTTAATTTTATGAACGCCTACAAGACAGATACCTATGACCTCAGCTATTGTTTCCAGAAAGCCGAGGCGGAACATTCCAACGTCCTGCGGATTCCGTCATTAGAAAAAAGTTCCCTGTTTGGCTCCATTTCCCAGCTCGAGAAATCTTTCACGGACAATGGATATGCGGCGGAACTGTTCCGTCAGGTGTTGTTCCTGGAATTCATGGTACATCTGAACCGCGCCACAATGAAAAACCGGCTGGAATTTATCGATACGCATAACTGCAACTCTAAGATTCTGGATATCCTCCGGTATATCAATGAGAATCTGGACGGCGAGCTTGGCATTGATACGCTTGCTGAACATTTCTTTATCAGTAAATATTATATGATGAGGCTATTCAAGCAGGAAACCGGTTATACCCTTGGGCAGTATACTTCCCAGAAACGGCTCCTGCTTGCGAAAGAACTGATTCTATCCGGTGTACAGAGTACACAGGCTTGTTTTGACTGCGGTTTTAAAGATTACTCTACCTTCACCCGGGCGTACCGAAAACTCTTCGGAGAATCCCCTAAGGATACAGCGTTGCATTAATCTTTCCGTATATCTCCGCAGGGACATACGCACGCACGTAAATCCCATCCTCCCGGTACTCTTCCTCCAACAGTTCCCCGTACTTACGGATGAGCTGCAGCTTTCCGGCTTCCTGATAAGGATAGAGGCTTTCTATCAACCGTTTCCTTTCCCTTAAAACAGCTTCCACGGTCTTTAGAAGCTCCGAAATCCCTTCCCCCGTCTTTGCAGAGATCCTGACAGTGTAATCGGCATGGAAATCCCGGATAACCCCGGCGTCTTCTTCAAGCTTATCCTGCTTATTGAACACCGTTACCACAGGCTTGTCCGTGACTCCCAGGCTTTGCAGCGTCTCGTATACGGTATACATCTGCTCATCCATCTGAGGATTCGAGACGTCCGCAACATGCAGAATCAAATCCGCGTACCGCGCTTCCTCCAACGTACTCTTGAACGCCTCAATCAGATGATGGGGCAGTTTCCGGATAAACCCGACCGTATCCGTCAGCAGAATTTCCTGCCCTCCCGGAAGTTTCCGGCTTCTGGTGGTGGGGTCAAGGGTTGCAAACAGCTTGTCCTCCGCTAAGATATCCGCCCCGGTCAATGCATTCAGCAGCGTAGACTTCCCGGCATTCGTATACCCCACGATTGCAGCCACAGGGACATGGTTCCTGCACCTCTGCTCCCGCGTGACCTCCCGGTGGCGCCGGACATCTGCAAGCTCCCGGTTCAGTTGGGCTATCCGGCTCTTGATGAGCCGCCTGTCCATCTCAAGCTTCTTCTCTCCCGGCCCTCTGGTTCCGATTCCGCCTCCAAGCCTGGACATGGCCGTACCAAATCCCGTCAGGCGGGTCTGTCGGTATTTTAACTGGGCCAGTTCTACCTGAATCTTTCCTTCGCTGGTAGAAGCCCTTGCGGCAAAAATATCCAGAATCACCAAAGTCCTGTCCATCACCTTGGTATCCAGCTCGTCCTGCAAGTTCTTCATCTGCGCCGGCGAAAGTTCATCGTCACAGATAATGCCGGTCGCATCAAGTTCCCATAATAAATCTTTTAATTCCTCTATCTTCCCTTTTCCGATATAAGTACCGGGATGTACCTGCTCCCGGTTCTGGATGAGCCTCCCGACGGTATCCGCCCCGGCAGTATCCGCCAAATCCTTTAACTCCTCAAGGGAATCTTCCGTGTCCTCCTGCCCGGAAACGCATACTCCGACCAGAATCACACGTTCTGTCTCCTTTGCCAACTCAATCATATTGCTAATCCCTTACCTTGTCTCCAAAAATTGCTGCTCTTTCAATGCATTGGCGTCGTTGGGATACTCGGCGGTATACTCGGCAAGTTTTGCCTTTGCACTCTCCCAGTCCCCGGTCTGTTCAAACGCCACAATCAAATTATACTTCATCTCCCGGTCAAGCTCTGCGCTGTTGCCTTTCAGCCCGATTCCAAGCTGGAAGTAGTCCTTCGCAGACGCGGGGTTATTCAGCTTCATCTCGCAAATCCCAAGGAGATTGTAGATGGTTCCCGTAAACGGCTGCTCCGTCTTCTGCTCCAAAGCCTTCTGGAATGCGTCGCGCGCACCCTCATAGTCTTCCTGCTCCCAACGGGCAAGCCCGATTCCCCGGTAGGCGTCCGCCACATTGATCTCTTTCTCCACAGCCTGTCCGAATTGTTCGATTGCTTCTTCATACTGCCCATTTTTCAGATATTCTATTCCTTCCTCGGAAGGATTGCCCTTCCAGACGGTCAGGCACAGATACAGGAACAGGCACAACAGAAGGAAAACTACTGTTAATATCCCGACCGCAATCCGATTCGCCCTCCTCTTCTTCGTACGCCTTCTCCGGTTTCTTTTCTTCATGAATTATCTCCCATCTGCTTCTCCATAATACTCTTCCCAGGCGCAATTCCGTATACACTAACTAAACGGTATATTTCGCAACCCACGCTGAATTCAGCAGCGCCATAAACATTACCCCTACTTCCGCCGTAATCGCCTCGCTCATACTGAAATATCCTACGATTGAAAGGAGCAGTACCAATGCCTTGATGAACAGCGCGAAGGTTACATTGCGTTCGACGACTTTCAGCGTCTCCTTCGCAATCTTGATTGCGTCCACGATTCCATGCAAATCGTCTTCCAAAAGAATCACATCCGCCGCTTCAACCGCCGCCTCTGAGCCCATGGCTCCCATGGCGATTCCCACATCTGCCCGCGCCAAAACCGGTGCGTCATTGATTCCGTCGCCCACGCATACCAGCCGTTCGGAGGCGTCCTGGATGCTCAGGAAATCCTCCACCAACTCCATTTTATCCTCCGGCATCAGGTTCACATAAGCATAATCCATATCAAGCTCCCGGGCAACCGGGATACTTCCGCTCTCCGTATCTCCGGTAAGCATTACAAGGACTGCGCTGCATTTGTCCCGCAGATAATCAAAAGTATCCTTCGTATTCTCCTTCACAGAATCCGAAATCACAATATAACCCGCATAACGCTTCCCGATGGCGATATAAAGCACGGTTCCCGGCTCTTCTACTTCCGAACAAACGACGCCTTGCCGGTCCATCAATTTTTTATTTCCCACATAAACACGTTCCCCGTCGAACACGGCGCTGACCCCAAGCCCTGGCATCTCGCGCATCCTGCCCACCCTTCTCTTATCTACCTGCCTGCGGTATTCCGTAAGCAAAGACTGGGCGATCGGGTGGTTGGAATAACTCTCCACATGGGCGGCAATCCCCAACAGTTCCTCTCTTGTCATATGGAAGGCCCGTACATCCGTAACATGGAACACCCCTTCCGTCAGGGTTCCTGTCTTATCAAAGATGAAGGTATCCGCCTTCGCCAAATCTTCCAAATGATTCCTTCCCTTAACCACGATACCCTGCCTTGCCGCCGACGCAATCCCGCCAAGGAATGCCAACGGTATTGACAGCACAAGACCGCACGGGCATGCGACAACCAGAAAAATCAATCCCCGGTAAATCCATGCATCCCAATTCCCATAAGAAAATGTCATGGACGGGTATATCATAATCGCAAGCGCGCAAAGCAACACCGCCGGCGTATAAAACCTGGAAAAGGAACCGACAAAATTCTCGCTTTCCGACTTCTGCTCCTGGGCTTCTTCTACCATCCTCATAATTCTGGTGACAGCCGAATCTTCATAAGATCCTACTACCATGGCCTCAATCGCCGCACTCAGGTTAATATAACCGCTGTAAATCCTGTCTCCTGTTCCCACAGACTGGGGAGCCGCCTCTCCTGTCAGCGCCTTAGTATCTACATCCGATATCCCATATGTTATCATGGCGTCCGCCGGCACACGCTCCCCCGGCTTGATGATAATCGCATGTCCCGGCTTCAAAGTGGAAGGGTCTACCTTAAACTCCTTGCCGCGGACCAGCCTGGTGGCATACTCCGGACGGATATTGATTAGCTTCTGAATCGTCCGTTTCGTGCTTGCAGTGGAATAGGCGTCAATCAACATTCCGAACCCAAACAACGCCATGACGAACACACCCTCCGTATAATGCATGGTTCCGATAGCGCCCACCGTCGCAAGTATAATCAGCGTATATTCGGTCATGACCCTCTTCTGCATCAGGCTCTCGCAAAGCCTACAGAATGTCTCAGACCCGATAATCAGATACGCCGCCAGAAACCAGATAAACTTCACACGATTATCCAGCGAATAGCGCATGGACGCTGCGATTGCCCCGCCATAGACGATGATTCCTACAATATAGACAATACACTTTATTCTCAGCTGCTTTGTCATGTTGCCCCGCCTCTTTGCCCGGTATCCAAAACACCGGGAAACTACTCTGTAATATGCTCCATACCCTGGCTGATAATCGTCTGGATGTGATCGTCAGCCAGCGAATAATATACGGTCTTTCCGTCTCTGCGGTTCTTTACCAGCTTCATCTGTTTCAGCACCCTGAGCTGGTGGGAGATTGCCGACTGGGTCATGCCTAAAATCTCGGCAAGGTCACAGACGCACACCTCCGCCTCCAGCAACACACACAGAATCTTAATTCTGGTAGAGTCCCCAAATACTTTATAAAAATCTGCCAATTCCTTCAGCAGTTCCTCTTCAGGCATCTTCGTCCCAATCTGGCGGACGATATCGTCATGGACAAACGTCACTTCACAGCATTCCGCCTCTGTCTTCTTCATATTATGCCTTCCTTTCCATGGATATGAACATCCATCCATACTGCGAAAATACAGTACCATTATTAATTATGCCAAACGGAATCCCTGATTTCAACCGTTTGGCATAAAATGAAAGTAAAATTAATATTTTTGTAATGATTTTTTCGCATATAATACGCGGATAGAATTCAGGACACAGAGCATTGCCACGCCCGTATCGGCAAATACCGCCATCCACATATTTGCGTATCCTAGAAATCCCAGTACCATTATCAGGAATTTAATTACAAGGGCAAACACCACGTTCTGCATGGCAATCCTTCCCGTCCTTCTGGCAATCCCTACCGCCTCCGGAATCGCATCTACGGAAGAGGTCATGAATACCACGTCCGCCGCCTCGATTGCCGCGTCTGCGCCGCTTCCCATGGCTGCCCCTACGTCTGCCCCCGCAAGGACGGGCGCGTCGTTAATCCCGTCACCTACAAACATCACAGCCCCGTGTTTCCTGCGGATGTCCTGTAGATGTGTAAGCTTATCCTGCGGCAAAAGCTGTGCATGCACCTCGTCAATCCCGGTCTGCTGCGCTACGGCTTCGGCGCTGTCTTTTGCATCGCCTGTCAGCATTGCCGTGACAAGGTTCTGGGATTTCATCCGCCTGACTGCCCCTTTCGCCTCTTCCTTAATCACATCCGCGATTACCAGATATCCCGAAAGCTCTCCGTCTATCGCCACCAGGACCTCGGTTCCATAGGCGTCCTTACGGTAGTTCTTCGTGTCAACCTGATACATTTCCATTAAGCCCTGGCTTCCGCACAGTACCGTTCCCTCTGGGAATACCGCACGGATTCCTTTGCCGGATATCTCTTCCACCTGCTGCGGCCGCACAAGCTTTAGGCTGCGCTGATTTGCCTCTGTGACGATGCTTCTTCCGATTGGGTGGGTGGAATCTAACTCACAGTCTGCCGCCACAGTTAAAATCTGTTTTTCCGTCAGACGGTTCAGATTCACGATTTTCTGTACCACAAAATTCCCCTTGGTGATCGTTCCTGTCTTATCCATTACAACAGCTTTTATGTCCTTCAATGCTTCAATGGCGACGCCGCCTTTGAACAGGATTCCCTGTCTTGAGCCGGCGCCAATCCCCGAGAAGAACGCAAGAGGGACGCTTAAAACCAGCGCGCATGGGCAGCTGATGACAAGGAAGGTGATTGCCGTGTAAATCCAGTAGTTCCAATTACCGGTAAAGACGGACGGAACCACAGCCGTAAGGACAGCCGCCGCAACCACTACAGGCGTATAGATTCTGGCAAACTTGGTGATAAAACGGTCAATCTTAGGCTTGCTTGCAGCCGCATTTTCCACGGAATCAAGAATCCGCGTTACCATGGATTCGCCGAGAGGTTTTGTCACCTCAAGTTTCAATACGCCCGTGTCATTGACACAGCCAGAGTATACGTCTTTGCCCGGAAATACTTTCACAGGCACAGGTTCTCCCGTCACAGGCGATGTATCAATCTGGCTCTGCCCTTCTATAATCCTGCCGTCTAACGGGATACGGTCGCCTGGGCGGATGAGGATGACATCGCCTGCCTTCGCATCCTTCGCCGGGATTATATTCACGTCGCCGCCCTCTATCAGGCTGACATTCTCCGGCCGCAGGTCTACGGCTTCCATGATTTGGGAGCGGCTGCGGCTTACGGCAATGTCCTCGAAAATCTCGCCCACCCGGTAGAACAACATGACGCCTACGGCTTCTGCAAAATCTCCGATGGTAAAAGCCGCCAGCGTCGCTACGCTCATCAGGAAATTTTCATCGAATACATGGCCTTTCGCCAGGTTCTTTACTGCCGTCCATACAATCTCAAGCCCGAGAATGGCGTATGCTATAATAAACAAAACGGGAGTGACAGCAAAACCCGGCATTGCACGCTCTAGGACTTCGCCTGTGATAAACAGGACGGCGCCGGCCGCTACTGCTATGAGATCCTTTTTATTTTCTGCAAACGGGCTTTCTTTTTTTTGTGCGACGATGCCATCCTCTCTGGGCGTCACTGTGACCTCTGACTCGATGGAGGCACAGATTCTACGGTATTCGGGGAGCAATGCGTCGGGGTCGTCTGCCGCTACTGCTAGCTGCTTCGTTGCAAATGTGATGGTTGCCATCTTAACCCCCGGGAGTTCCCGGATCTGCCGCTCCATCTTTGCGGCACAGTTAGCGCAGCCCAGGTTATCAAGGATGTAAATTCTCTTAGGGACACCGGCGGGCATAGCGGGAGTGTCGTCGGATTGGGCGGGTTCATGGGTATGGCCGTGATGAGCATGGTCATGATGGCCATGGGTGTGATGGTCATGGCCACAGCCGCATTCACTCTCATGGGTATGTTCCTCTTGACTATGCGAATGGTCATGGCCACAGCCACAGCTGCATTGGGATTCATGAGAATACTCCTCATGCGTATGCATATGGGTGTCTCCACAACTGCATTGGGATTCATGTATATGATGACTGTGTCCGCAGCTGCATTGGCTTTCATGCGTATGATTTTCACTAGCATGGCCACGCCCACCAGAATCTATATTCATCCTTTCTTTCTCTTCCATTTAAAATCCCTCCTAGCTTGATAAAACAATTCATTTGTCCTGCAATTTTTATTTTCATATGAACAATCATTCATGTGTTCATATTTTAATATAACCACAAATCTATAAATTTGTCAATATGTTTCCAAACGATTTCCTGTTTTACACAACTAACTATTGCTATTTTCCAAATTGTTGCGTATGATAAAAGCGGGTAATCGCTATATGACGAAAAAGCCTTTGCCAAATGTTCGATTTTACGCTTTGCCCCAAAGCAAGGCACGTCAGCCCTCTACCATTTAATAAATTAAAGGCAGCAGGATTTCTCCTTACCGCCCTATAATCTTCACATAATCTTCCGTCTTATCCCGCATGATATGAAACCCTCTTTCCAACTCTTCCAGAGGGAAACGATGGGTAATCAGTTCTGAAGGCGCAATCCGTTTCTCCCTGAGCCGTTTCAGTACATAATGCCAGTCATCGGACTCTTCTCCCGTAAATGAGGAATTCCATGTCCCCTTCACGGTAAGCTGGTTCCGCAGTATCTTCCAATACACCGATTTCTCCAGCCCCATATCCCCAGACGGATTACCGACCAGCATAATCTTCCCGGCAAATGCAGTCTGGTTTACCGCCTGTTTCAGCGTCTCGTTCTTACCCACACACTCGAAAAAGACATCTGCGCCTATGCCGTCCGTCCGTTCCTGAATCCATTGCTGGGTACTGTTCTTTCGGATATCGCAGTAACATTCCTTGGGAAGCCCCAGTTTCTGGAGCGTCTGTTTCTGGAAGTCTTTATTCCCAAACACATAGATATTCTGCACACCCGCTTCCCGCAGAAACATATATAGCAGCAGCCCGATTGTGCCGACGCCGCAGATTGCAATATGATCGTCTGCACTTACCCCAATCCGTCTCATGGCATGGACAGCCACAGCCATCGGCTCTAACATGGCGGCGTCCTCGAATGTAACGCTGTCAGGAATCGGTATCAGGTTCTCTTGCGGAACTGCCGTGTACTCGGCAAAGCCTCCGTCCTGACGCGAACCGAGATAACTGTAACTTCTGCACATCTCATATTGCATCTTACGGCAAGGCGGACACGTGCGGCATGGAATTAATGGAAATATACCAACCCTCTGCCCTTGTAATGCGGTATCTGCCAAGGCTCCGACTTTCACCACCTCACCTGAAAATTCATGTCCGGGTATCAGGGGATGAGAATAGGCTCCGGTCTGGTAAATCCTTGGGATGTCCGAACCGCAGATTCCAGCTGCTTTTACCTTCACTAACACTTCTTGCTCCCTAAGCGTTGGTTCTTCTACCCCATCGAACCTGATATCTCCTATATTGTGTAAAACCCATGCTTTCATTTTCCTACCCCCATATTATGCAGAATGTACTTCTGCATCTACGATCTTTTGGAATCTTTCCAAATCTTCTTTTGTAGTAATCTTGAAATTCCCCTCATCGCCGGGAATCATTACAACGTCCTGTCCTGCCAGGATTGCCGGCTCTGTGGAGCCGTTAATCTGCCAGATTTGTTCAGGCAATAAGCGGCAGTTGGCTTCGTAATAAGAACCAAGCCGGAATAACTCCGGGGCTTGTCCGGCATATATTTCACTCCGATTCAACAGCTCTGTTATCTTCTTCCCGTCTGTGCTTAAATAAACCGTATCCTTCATCGGAAGCACAGGCAGGACTCCGTCATGCCCGACGACGCTTTCGATACAGTCCGTAATCTGCTTCTTCGTCAAAAGCGGCCGGGCGGCGTCGTGGATGAAGACATAATCGCTTTCTTTCGCATATTCCCGGATATCCTCTAATCCATGGAGGATAGATAGCTGCCTGTTGCCGCCGGGTCTGGAAAACCCTTTGAATTTTCCTGAGAAACCATATGCCGTAAGCCAGTTGCTTATCTTTCCCTGCCAGACAGGGTCTGCGACAATCTGGATTGCTTCTATCCCACTATGACGATAAAGCTGTTCGATACTGTAGGTAATCACCGGTCTGCCGCCTGCCTCGATGTATTGCTTGGGGATGTCAGAACCCAGCCTTGTACCCGTACCGCCGGATAAGATTAATGCGATGATCATATCTTCTTTTTCCTTTCTATCTGAAATGTTAAACTACAGCCTCTACCAACAACTTATCTCTTATCCGAATCTTCCGGACTCCAATCTCTTTCTTCATGTTTAAATGAAAGCTTAACGTATATAGTATAACAACTTTAGGCTTCTGGTTCAATAACATTTATAAGCCTTTCCCTTTATCACCTTGTTCAAATATGTTATACTCAATTCATACCTTATCTGAAAGGAAATGATTGTATGGGGCTTTATCTAAACAGCAAAAAACCCGCTATATTATACCAAAATGAGACAAGGGCTGCATATTTTATAGACAAAACGGCTCTATTGGACGAACTTGCCGCTTTATTAGAATCTTCCGACCATGCGCCTCAACAGTTAGGCACGATTGGAAATAAATATGTCTGCATCACCAGACCCCGAAGATTTGGGAAAACAGTTATGGCAAACATGATCGCCTCCTATTTCGGGAGAGGTATGGATACCAGCGATATATTCGGAAAATTGAGTGTCAGCAGAAGGGAATGGTATCATAAACATTTGAACAAACATAATGTCATTCATATTATGTTTAATGAAATGCCCTCAGAATGCAAGAATTATTCTCAATATATTACAAGAATTCAAAAAAGGCTTCTTGAGGATCTGATCCGTGAATTCCCCAATGTAGGAATCGACTGTGAGACTGCCGTTTGGGATGCGCTGAACCAAATTCTGGAAATTGAGGATGATGTAAAATTTATTTTTGTCCTTGACGAATGGGATTTTATCTTTCACAGACAGTTCGTGACCGATTCGGATAAGGCTGCGTTTATAGATTTTATCAGCAATCTGCTCAAAGATCAGCCATATGTAGAATTAGCGTATATGACGGGAATCCTACCGATTGCGAAATATTCAAGCGGTTCTGAATTGAATATGTTTTTAGAATACACAATGGCAACAAAAGTAAGATACGGGGAATATTTTGGATTTTCGGATGAAGAAGTAGACATTTTGTTTGAACGCTACCTAAAACTTACGGAAAAACCTTCCATCAGCCGTGACAAGCTGCGGATTTGGTACGATGGATACCAAACGTTGTCAGGGAAACGGCTGTATAACCCTCGCTCCGTGGTATGCGCCCTAAGCGATAACCAGCTCAGCAATTATTGGACTAATTCAGGTCCATATGATGAGATATTTTATTATGTCCGTAAAAATGTAGATGATGTGAGAGATGATATTGCGCTTATGGCTGCCGGTGAATCGGTTCCGGCAAACATACAGGAATATGCCGCTACTTCTATGGAATTGCGGACAAAAGATGAAGTTCTATCCGCAATGGTTGTGTATGGCTTTTTATGCGTAGAAAACGGACGGGTATCTATTCCAAATAAAGAATTGATGGATAAATTCGTAGATATGATTCGCAGGGAGCCAGCCTTAGGATATGTATATCGCCTTTCTCAAAAGTCAGAACAGATGTTGAAGGCAACATTGTCGCTGGATACGGACAAAATGCTTTCGATATTAGAATATGCTCATAATACAGAAACGCCTTTATTAAGCTATAATAACGAATCCGAGCTGACTGCACTGATAAATCTGGTTTATCTTTCCGCAAGAGACAGCTATCGGATTGAAAGAGAGGATAAAGCTGGAATCGGATATGTCGATTTTATCTTCTACCCGGAAGATAAAAAAGCTGACTGCATCATTCTTGAATTAAAGATTGACCATACGCCAGAAGAGGCAATCCAGCAGATCAAAGACCGAAAGTATGCGCTCAAGTTTAAGGGGAAACTTGGGGCACTTGTATCATATACCGGAAGGATTCTTGCCGTAGGTATTGCATATAGTAAAAAGGATAAAAAACATTCCTGTAAAATAGAGATCTTAGAAAACTGACCTATCTAGTCAAAAATTGGAATCATTAACTGTCTGTATGAAACGAAGCAGGCAGTTCTTGTCCCCAATTTTTGACCGAATAGAGTATAACTTGGTATTGTCATGATCTAATTTTACCGGCAAAATACTCCCCAACCCCCGCAATAAACCCCAGCGCCGCCTCCTTCATCTCCCCCGGAAATGCCGTCAGCACCGGCGCCGTCTCAAAACTCAACACACCCTCATACCCAATCCTCTTTAACCCTCTGATAAATCCCTCCCAATCCGTGGAAGCCCGATTCTCCCTCGTCTTCGTGAACGTAAACGGTATCTGGTGCAAATCCCCCACTCCATCATTATCGTGGATATGCAGCGCCTTCAGCCGATGCCCAAGCCTTACCAGAAACTTTTCAAAATCAATCCCCACCAAATTCCCATGCCCCGTATCAAAGCAAAATCCCAGCGCCTCCCCATGGTACTTCTCATTAAACCGGTCAATCCGCTCCGCCGCCTTCCCCGCGTTACAGCAAGGTCCCTCCACCACATGCCCTCCCAGCACATCGTACAGGTTCTCGATACAGACCACAATCCCCCTCTCCTTCGCCATCGGCGCAAGAGAATCCAGGAATCGCTCCGTCTGCCTCCATTCTGCTTCCTCAGACCCAAGGTTCCCCGACAGCTTGAACCCATGCACCACAAGATATCGGCACCCAAAAAAAGCGCAGATTTCCATGCTTTTCGGCGCAACCACATTCCACAGGTAGTCGTTGATCTCCTTCTTACCGCCAGGGATATACAATGGATAAGGCATATGCATCTGATGTACTTTCACCCCGGCGGCTTTCGCCCCCTCCTTATGAGGACGGAAAAACGTCTCCAATTCCGTAACCGTCCGGTCAAAAAAACCATTCAGCTCAAATCGGTACAGCGACGTATTCAGAAGATACGAATTCAAACTAAAATCAACATTAGAAAATCCCACTCTTTTCAGCAGTTCAAATCCCGCTTTCGGGTCCCTGTCCTCTACCACGCCCTTCGTCTGTACGCCTGTGGAAACCATATCGCTACACCCCTTTCAGCCTGTCAAAATAAAACGACGGCATATATTCATCGTTAAAAAACTCTATATTCTCTACTCCCATTGCCTGTAACTGCCGCTTAATTTCACGGTAATAAATATTACAGATAAAAACCCCGCAATCCTCCGGCAGGTCTTTCATCGCCCCAGGCGGTTTCACCTCAAGGCCGCAGAATACCGTCCCCCATGTCTTTTCATTATTATCGCAGGTAAACAACGGCGGGTATTTCTCCCCGTAGCATTTCATATAATTCCGGCACATGTTCCCTGCGCCGAACAGCACAATCTTCCGGTACTTCTTCAGCAGGTTCTCAATCCCTATCTGCCATTGGAAATAGTCTGCCGTCGCCTTTGCAAGCCTTAGAAGGGGCGGACGCAAAAGCGGGGAAAATGTGACCACCGTGTCAAAGGCATCCAGGATTAACTGCCCGTCAAACCCAATCTCCCTAAGCCCACGCAAAAGCCGCAGCCAATCCGTCCGCGGCTTTCCAAAGCAAGCGCAGGTAAACGGAAGCAAAGAGCCTTCATTCTGCCCGTCGCAATCCCTTAAAACCACTGCTTTAAGCCGATCCCCTAATGCAAGGGCGAACTCATACATATCCTGCCCGCACAGGCTCAACACGCCCACGTCCATGCAGAACCCGAAACGCTCCTCACCCGCTTCCCGGTTTAGCCAATCCAGCCACATTGCGGCTTCCTCACCGTCGGAACAAACGCTTCGCACCATCCTGCCATTCCGGTTCCGGCACTGGTTCTCAAGCAAAACCATGACACCGTTTTCACGGGCCGTCTCTGCCAGCCCCAGGTAATACTTTCGGTTTATCCGCCATTCTTTTTCTTGTATATCGTCTGCATGTCCAACAATCCCACGGCTGAACTCTTCGCCAGCCGCATATCCTCCGTAAGCAGCATCTCCCTGGGAAACCGCATCCGATCTGTAAACCGTATCTGCATATAACGGACGAACCACAAGATAACCACAGCCAATCTCCCCGCAAAAGCGGATACATTCCTTCTGAATCTCGGTAAGCCTCCCCGCCAAATCCTCCCGCTTCGTATCCCGGGGCAGGCAAGGCGCCTGGGCGACCGGGATTCGCAGATGGTTCCGGACACACTCCCCATGCATTTTTGCAAAAAAGTTCCGAACCTCTTCCGGATGCTCCGAAACAGGAAGAAACAGCCTGTCTGCCTCCCCTTCCTCATCCTTGCGAATCTCTCCATAATGTTCCAGCTCATAACTGGAACAGGACATATCAAACTCTAACGATGTATTCTGAAAACCGGCGTCCACCATATCCATAACCCCTTGTCCGGGGCGAAACGGATTCACGATGCCGGCAGATGCACAGATAATATCCATATGCCAATCCCCCCCTATTCTGTAAATTCTGGGAAAAACTCCACCTCTGCGCCAAGTGTGCGAAGTTTCCTTTGCAGCCAAATCGTATCGGGAACTTCCCGGTCTTCCATTCGCAAAAACAAACATCCAAATTTTAATTTTCTCCACATCTGGATTTCATTCAGTGAATCCACGCCAACGGGAACCGCCCTATCCACATACTTGCATTGGCGCACAATTTCCAGCCGCTCTTTGAAAGGTATTGACGGCTCCCTGTTTTCTGCCGCCCTTATCCATTCGTCCGTATATACGCCCACCGTCAGACACCAGCTATGCCCCTTGCAATATTCAAACAGCTTTAAATCATCCATTCCAAACTTGTCAAATTTTCCCGCTACATATCCGTCGTCATACTTCCCATCTGTCATAGGGGTTGACAGCCGATCCTCCAGCAATGGATCTATTTCCGCATTAAAAATCCGATAGCTGTCCGACCCAATCCCCATATTCTCTAACTGGCTGACAATAGGCTCAAAATCCTTCACTGCAATAATCACCCGGTAGGTTCCCGGCATAAGTCTGGCAATCGTTTCAGGGGATTTTATTTCAAAATTGCCGATTCGGCTTCCCCATTTCCCCGGATTATTATCGACAATAAAAGCCGGCGGAAAGTCCCTTCCATATTTATAAAAATAATACTCCATTATCTTTCCCGCCCCGAACAAAATAATCCGCCTGCTGTCCAGTTCAGAAAACAGGTTAAAATATTCCCTCTCTCCTTCCCCTTTCTCCAGCATTCTCCTGTTTTTTGCTACCACGTCAAACAAATATCTCAGCCAATGAAAAAAACCGCTGTATACATTCCTTCTCCTAAGCTCCGTCTGAAACCGTTCCTCTTCCTGTGCAAAATATTCCCATGTCGCAGTAAGCCCATAACGTTCTTTCATTGCATCCAACGGAAGCATAACGTTAATTTCTGGCGAGAGATGATAGATATCTTTCAATGCCCGGAACATTACGTAATTCGCTGGACAATTCTCTTTGGTAAACTCCTGGTCATAAAATAGAATTTCCCCTTCGTCCCAAAAACTGTTTACAGGTATCATCTCAAGATATGCCTGTTCCAGTATCACTCCCCAATCCACATCCGGCGCCTGTTCGAGAAAAACATTTTTCTTTGGCGGCACATGCCTTGAGGAGCGTAAGATATCATCACGCAGCCTGTCCATGCATTCTACAAACAGCTCTGTATCTTCCTGCACAATTTCCTGAAGATGTTTGGAAAAAGATTGATAGTCAATATACGGCATCACCGCCCGTCCTTCTTTTTCCTCTATCTTTAAAACAGATATTCCTCTTTCAGCGAGTTTACAGGTATTATGGAGCAATTGCCTAATCCCTGCCCTGCCTTCGTCATACAGAGGAATCTTTTCAACAACTTTGTTTTTCATAATATTGGTTGCAAATGCCCTTGTGCGGGCGCGTTCTGCTGAAATCGACGAGTACACCACCTCACTGCACGGTCCATTCCCCATTTCCACCAAAAAAGAATTAGAAAAAAAATGCATAACTCCATTCTTAGTCAAACGTTCTACCAGCGGCCACTCATCTAAAAGCCGGGACGTTTTGTGGCTGACATAAGTGTGAAGACGCTCTCTCATATCCGGCCCCGGCGGATAGTCATCCGTATATATCATCTGGGTATGGTGATGATCTGGCACGGGATAGTATATTTTTGCATACGGAAATTCCATACTGCTTACAAATGACAGAAGCTCCTGCCTGTCAAAACGATAAAGGCCAGAATTATTCTCCGTCATCCCGTCAAACTGGACTTTCGTGTTTGGGTCGGGTTCTCCACAAAAATATTTGATTCCAAATCGGTTCGGCATCGCCGCTAATATTCTTCCGTCTTTATCCAGAACTGATTTTGCGGCGGTGAGTATTTCTTTGTATGCATTAACATCCGGAATGATATCGAACTTTTCATCAACGGCAAATATGACATAGTTGTATTTTTCATTACATTCTCCGCAATACTCTGCTATGTTTCGTTGTACAATCTTTAAATCCACAAACTCCCTTAATCTCTTTCCTGTCATATGGGCGCGATATGGGTCTGGCTCCACAACCGTGACCGTCTGACAGCGTGAGCATAGCATTTCCGTAAATGCGCCAAACCAGCTTCCTATCTGAAGAACTTTTCCGGATTTCTCGAAAGGATACCACCCAAACAGCCCATTTGGCAGCTCGCTCAGATAAAAAGCCGCCTCCAGCCGTTCGTCTTTCGATAATATATCGCTAAATTCATTCTTTTCATGATTTTCAATATATTCTCCAATCACCTGATCCATCTCACAAACTGGCTTCATGTATCTTCTCCGTCTTCATTCTGATTGCCGCCTGCAGCATTGTAGAACTGGTGCTTTCCGTGTATGGGAAAAATTCCAGTTCCGAACCCAGCGACCTCAGCCGACTCTGCAACCACATCCAATATGGCTCTCCCTGATGGTCGCTTCCGGAAAACAGGCACCCATACCTTAATTCTTTCCAAGCATCTACCTTATTCGTATTGTGGAAATCCACGGTAATGACCCGGTCCACATATTTGCACTGTCTGACAATTTCCAGCCGTTCTTCAAAAGGTATGAATGGCTTCTTGTGCTTATCCTGCTCTGTAAGTTCATCTGTCAGAACCCCCGCTACCAGATAATGGCACCGAGTCTTACAATTTCTGAGCAAATTCAGATGCCCAATATGAAATAAATCAAACACCCCCGTCACATATCCCATATGGTACTTACCGTCAGCGATTGGCTGAAATAATCTGCCGTGTAACAGCATGTCCATCTCTCTGTCAAAAATCCGGTAGTCCTTCTCACCAATCCC
>OFHO01000232.1_pt1 | contig 55928 bp, 43 predicted proteins | sample 1521531 | NCBI WGS metagenome assembly OFHO01 (sample SAMEA3504124, study PRJEB24116) | mouse gut metagenome | biome: mouse gut; feature: mouse-associated habitat; material: faeces | place: Denmark | collected 2011
GTCTCTGTCTCTGTCTCTGTCTCTGTCTCTGTCTCTGTCTCTGTCTCTGTCTCTCATAGGATATCTTATTAAACCTACTTTGTCAATAGGTTTATTGGTATATTAATATACTAACCTTTTACCAATAATAGGAAATAATGTTTATCAGCATGAGCTTTTATATTGCGAGATAAATGATATGCATAGATATAGTGTTGAAGAGGGTCAGCTTAAAGGATATAATGATAATATCCTATATATTATCGGAGAAATAAGAAAGAAAGGATGGTTTGAGATGGAATCTGAAGATAAAAAAATAAATGATTTAGAAATGGCCAAAAAGCGTACCCACAAGATTTTGATTACAGATATGGCTATCGAAAAAGTGCCGTTAATTAAGTATAGAGAGATCCCTGAAAGTGAATATTTAATGTTGCAGGAATTGGCAAAGGAAGTATTGATGGTTTCTAAAAATGAGAATGATTCTAATGAGGTGGCACTTACCTATAGCCTCGATTATAGAAATCTGATTGCCGAAGGAAAAGAGTTTATGGGAGTTGCTTTAGGGGATGAACATTCGGTTGATCCATGCATGAATACAGTAGCATATCATTTGATAACAACCTCTATTCAATGTGTTGTTATTGTGCTTCATAATCATCCATCACTATCGAAATTTTCCTTGGAAGATGTAAAGTTTTTTCTTAGTAATGGAACTGTTAAAATGATGGTGGTAGTTACAAACTTAGGGAATATTTCATATCTTGTAAAAAAAGAAAATTATAGCCGCAAAAAAGCTATAGAAATATATAATCACGCAGTTAATGTGCATAATGAAGGAAACAATATACGTGATTATCAGAAGGCCGTATTCTGTTTCCTTTCTAATTGTCATGAAGCAAATATTGTATACGAAGATCGTTAAGGAGGTATTGATATGACGAAGAGAGCTATTTTAAGTGAGAAATTAGAAGACAATAAGGCTGCTGCTGAATGGGGGATTAGACAAGCAGAATTGATTAAAAAAAGTGAAAATATAACGCGGAGGTTAGCAGAAAAATATATACCTATTATTTTATCGCGTAATGGAAGGAATAATTAGTGGCAAGAATACATGTATTCCTTAAAAAAACATATTTTTTCAGAGCTATTTGATAGTGTCGGATATAGAGATTACTAGAAGGAAAGGGATATATGCTCAGAGTCAGTCAGGTAAAAGTGAAACCGGAACATTCCCGGGACCAGCTTAAGCGCTGTGCGGCCGCCATGCTGCGGATTCCGGAGGAGGAGATACAGGAGCTTCAGGTGGTGCGCCGGTCCGTGGACGCCAGAAAGAAGCCGGAGATTTTTTACCAGTATTCTTTGGATATCAAAGTAAAAAACGAAGAAAAGATATTGCGCAGGTTTCGGGGAAAAGAGAACCAGGTGTGCCGGGCAGCGGAAAAAGCCTACCGTTTTCCTGCCTCCGGAACGGTTCCCCGGGAAGAACCCACGGTCATTGTAGGGGCGGGGCCTGCGGGGCTGTTCTGCGCCTATTTTCTGGCAGTGCACGGATATGCCGTTATTTTGCTGGAGCGGGGAAAAGCCGTGGAGGAGCGGCAGAAGGATGTGGAGGCCTTCTGGGATGGCGGCAGCCTGAATCCGGATTCCAATGTACAGTTCGGGGAGGGAGGGGCCGGCACCTTCTCCGATGGCAAGCTGAATACCCTTGTGAAGGACAAAGACGGGAGAAACAGAATCGTGCTGGAAACCCTGGTAAAGTTCGGCGCGCAGGAGAGTATCTGCTATGAGGCAAAGCCCCACATGGGCACGGATGTTTTAAGCCATGTGGTGACGCGGATGCGGCAGGAGATTCTGCGGCTGGGCGGGCAGGTTTACTTTGGGCGCCGGGTGACGGATATCTGCATCCGGCAAAATCAGGTGATAGGGGTAAAGACAGCCTGCGGCGAGACCTTTTCCTGCGGACAGCTGGTGCTGGCCATTGGCCACAGCGCCAGGGATACCTTTTCCATGCTGTATGAGAGACAGATTCCCATGGAGGCCAAAGCTTTTGCGGTAGGGCTGCGGGTGGAGCATCCCCAGGCTCTGATCAACCAAAGCCAGTACGGGATGCCGGATCCGGGGGCGCTGGGCGCCGCGGCTTACAAGGTGGCGGCAAAGGCGAAAAACGGCAGGGGGGTTTATTCTTTCTGCATGTGTCCCGGAGGATATGTGGTAAATGCCTCCTCGGAGGAAGGACATCTGGCGGTAAACGGAATGAGCTACAGTGCACGGGACGGGAAAAATGCCAACAGCGCCATCATTGTGACGGTGGGCCCTGAGGATTTCGGCACGGAATCTCCCCTGGCGGGAATCGCCTTCCAGAGACGGCTGGAGAAAAAGGCTTTTGAACTGGGGAACGGGAAGATACCGGCACAGTGTTACGGGGATTTTAAAGACCGCGTGGAAGGAAAAAGACATAAAACAGAAGAAATACATACGGAAAAACAGATAAGTAGGGATGATTCCCTGCCCCTGTGTAAGGGCGCCTGCCAGTGGGCAGATGTAAGCGGGATTTTGCCGGAGGAATGTAATGCGGCCATCGTGGAGGGCATGGAGGCTTTCGGCAGGCAGATTTCCGGTTTTAACAGCCCGGACGCCTGCCTTCTGGGAGTGGAGAGCCGCACATCCTCCCCGGTGAGGATTCTGCGGGATGAAAGCCTGCAGTCCCGGGTCAGGGGACTGTACCCCTGCGGGGAAGGCGCCGGTTACGCGGGAGGCATCATGTCGGCGGCCATGGACGGTATCCGTGTGGCGGAAGCCATTGCGCGAAAATATGCCCCGGGGAGGTGCGGACAATGACATTGCAGGATTTTTTCCGGGACAATCCTAAAGCGGCGCTGGCCTTTTCCGGCGGTGCGGACTCGGCTTATCTTCTTTATGCAGCGCTGGAAAACGGGGCCGAAACCGGTGCCTATTATGTGAAGTCCCCTTTTCAGCCCCGGTTTGAGCTGGAGGATGCCAGACGGCTGTGCGAAGAATTAAATACGGAATTACATGTACTGGAACTGGATGTGCTGGCAGAAGATTCCGTGAGATCCAATCCGGCGCAAAGGTGTTATGATTGCAAAAAAATGATTTTCCGGAGGATTTCGGAGGCGGCGCAAAGGGATGGATTTTCCCTGCTGATGGATGGTACCAATGCTTCCGATGATGCGGGGGACCGCCCCGGGATGCGGGCCCTTGGGGAGCTGAATGTGCGGTCTCCCCTGCGGGAATGCGGACTGACCAAGGCAGAGATCCGCAGACGTTCCCGGGAGGCGGGGCTTTTTACCTGGGACAAGCCGGCCTATGCCTGCCTTGCCACACGGATTCCTGAGGGAGTACAAATTACGGAGGAAATGCTCCGGAAAACGGAAAAAGCGGAAAATTATCTTTTTTCCCTGGGTTTTACGGATTTCAGAATCCGGTACGCCCACGGCTGCGCAAGGATTCAGGTGCCGGAGGGACAGCTTGGGTCCGTGATGGAAAAAAGGGCGGAGATTTTAAAGGAACTGAAACAATATTATGACGCGGTGCTGCTGGACCTGGAGGTGCGATGAATGAATTCTGAAGTAAAAAAAGTGCTGGAGGCGGTGCGCGCCGGGGAATTGTCCGTGGAGGATGCCCTGCTAAAGATCAAGGCAGAGCCTTTTGAGGATATCGGATATGCAAAGGTAGACCTGCACCGGAAGGTCCGCCAGGGCGCGGCCGAGGTGATCTACGGTGCGGGAAAGACCCCGGAGCAGATAGCAGGCATTGTGGATGTGATGAAAAAAAACGGCCAGAATACCATACTGATCACCCGTCTGTCACGGGAAGCGGCAGACTATGTGGGGCAGCGTCACCAGCTGGATTACCATGAAGATGCGGGAGTGGGGATCATCGGAGCGCTGCCGGAGCCGGACGGGATCGGGAAAATCGTAGTGGCCACCGGAGGCACAAGCGATATTCCGGTGGCGGAGGAAGCGGCGCTGACGGCCCGTGTTCTGGGAAACCAGGTGGTGCGCCTCTATGATGTGGGCGTGGCGGGACTGCACAGAACCCTGGCCCATCTGGAGGATATCATGGGGGCCAGCGTGATCATAGCCATTGCAGGAATGGAGGGCGCCCTGGCCAGTGTCATCGGCGGACTGGCGGACTGTCCGGTGATTGCGGTGCCCACAAGTGTGGGATATGGCGCGTCTTTTAACGGATTATCCGCACTTCTGGCCATGCTCAATTCCTGTGCCAGCGGCGTGGCGGTGGTAAACATTGACAATGGCTTCGGTGCAGGATATCTGGCAGGCATGATCAATCATATGGACGCGGGAAAGCGCTGAATGAGCCGGTAGTGGTAACGGCTGGGACTGATGAGATATAGGAGAAAACGATGAAGACATTATATCTGGATTGCGGAATGGGGGCGGCAGGAGATATGCTGGCGGCAGCCCTGATGGAACTGCTTCCTGAGCAGGAGACATTCCTGCAGGAGGTAAATGCCCTTGGAATACCGGGGGTATGCGTTAAAACGGAAAATGCGGTGAAATGCGGCATCACAGGACTGCATATTTCTGTCACGGTTGACGGGGCGGAGGAGGAGAGTGTGGACTGGCATGTGCACAGCCATGAAGGCCATACCCATGATCACCAGGAGCACAGCTTGGAAAGTCATCAGTCTGAGTGTCATATGCACGGTGAGGCGTGTGCCCACAACCATCAGGGGCACAGCCATGAAGATCACACTCATGATCACCAGGAGCATAGTCATGAAGGCCACGACCATGATCATCACAGCCATGAAGGCCACGACCATGATCATCACGGCCAGGAGGGCCACGTACATGATCATCACGGCCATGAAGGCCACGACCATGATCATCACGGCCATGACGGTCATACCCATGAACCCCATGAACACAGCCATGGCCATCATCACAGCGGACTGCATGATATCGAACATATTGTGCGGGATCATCTGCCGCTTTCGGATAAAATCAAAGATGATATCATGGCAGTTTACAGCCTGATTGCGGAAGCGGAAAGCAACGCACACGGTGTTCCGGTGACGGAAATTCATTTTCATGAGGTAGGCACCATGGATGCCATTGCCGACATTGCCATGGTCTGTATGCTGATGGACAGACTGGCACCGGATGAGGTGGTGGTATCCCCGGTCCATGTGGGAAGCGGACAAGTGCACTGCGCCCACGGCATTTTGCCGGTGCCGGCTCCTGCCACGGCTTATATTTTGCAGGATGTGCCGGTGTATGGAGGACGTGTGCGGGGAGAACTATGCACACCCACCGGGGCGGCATTGCTGAAACATTTTGCCAGCCGATTCGGGGACATGCCGGTGATGAAGGTTCAGACAATCGGCTATGGTATGGGGAAAAAGGATTTTGAAGCGGCTAACTGTGTGCGCGCCATGATAGGAGAGGCGGAAGACCGAAAAGATATTGTTCTGGAACTTTCCTGCAATGTGGATGACATGACTGCGGAACAGACCGGATTTGCCCTGGAACAGTTTTTGGCAGCAGGAGCCATGGATGCCTACACCATACCCATAGGCATGAAAAAGTCGCGCCCCGGTACCCTGATCCGGGTGATCTGCAGGGAGGGGGACAAAGAGAAGATGATTCCCCTGATTTTCCGCCATACTACTACCATTGGAATCCGGGAGACAGCCACAAAACGGTATGTACTGGACAGAAAACTGACCGAGCTGGAAACACCCTACGGAACCATACGGCGCAAAGACTCCATAGGCTACGGTGTTTGCCGTTCCAAACTGGAGTATGATGATCTTGCCGCCATAGCCAGGGAGAGAGGCATCAGTATGGAAGAGGCTGCAGAGCTGGTTCGGGACAGTCTGTGAAGTATGGGAAGGATTCGGACAAAAACCAAATAAGGAGAATGACAATATGAGTGGAATGAGAGGAATTGACACTCCGGTGAGAGAACGGAGGAGGCGGGTTTTTAAGGAAGTGGCCAATCTGGCATATCACTCGCAGAACCTGAAAGACGACATGGAGGCGCTGCCCTACCAGATTGTGGATTATGAAGAGCCGCTGTACAGGGAAAGCGTATATAGGGACAGGGCAATTATCCGTGAGCGCATCCGTCTGGCCATGGGCATGAGCCTGCGCCCGGAAAATAGGGAACATCCGGGACATCTGACCCAGGGTCTGGAGGAGAGCAATATTGGGGAAAAATACTATGAGCCGCCTCTGATGCAGGTGATTCCGTCAGCCTGCAACGCATGTCCGGAAGACCATTATGAGGTGACCAGCTCCTGCATGGGCTGTGTGGCGCATCCCTGCCACAGCGTCTGCCCCAGGGACGCGATTTCCATGGTAAACGGGAAATCGGTGATTGACCAGGAAAAATGCATCAAATGCGGGAAATGTAAGGATGTATGTCCTTATGACGCCATATGCCATAAGGAACGTCCCTGCAAGGCGGCCTGCGGCGTAAATGCCATTAAGTCCGACAGATTCGGGCGGGCGTACATCGACAATGATATCTGTGTGTCCTGTGGGATGTGTATGGTGAGCTGTCCTTTCGGCGCCATAGCGGATAAATCCCAGATTTTCCAGCTGATCCGCGCCATGCAGTCAGGAAAGCAGATCATCGCCCAGGTGGCGCCGGCCTTTGCGGGACAGTTCGGGCCCAGGGTCACGCCGGACATGTTCAAGACAGCGCTGAAGGAACTGGGGTTTGCGGACGTATATGAGACGGCGCTGGGCGCTGACCAGGGCTGTGCTGCGGAAGCGGAACACTATGTCAGGGAGGTTGTCTCCGGAAAACAGGATTTTGCGCTGACTTCCTGCTGTCCCTCCTGGTCCGTCATGGCAAAGCATTTATTCCCGGAAACCATCGACAAGATCAGCAACGAGCTGACGCCCATGGTGGCCACTGCCAGAATCATCAAGAAGGAACACCCGGACGCGTCCGTGGTCTTTATCGGTCCCTGCGCTTCCAAGAAACTGGAAGCCAGCCGCCGGACAGTGCGTTCCGACGTGGATTTTGTCATTACCTTTGAGGAACTGACCGGAATGTTCGAGGCCAAAGGCATCCTCCTGGATGAGATAAAGGCCATGGATGAAATGCAGGACGCCACAGGGGCAGGGCGCGGCTATGGCGTGGCCGGCGGTGTGGCCGGGGCCATAGAAGAGTATATTAAGACATACCATCCCGGCACGGAAGTAAAAATCGAGCATGCGGAAGGCCTCACGGAGTGCAAAAAGATGCTGCTTCTGGCGAAAGCGGGAAGAAAGAACGGATGCCTGATTGAGGGCATGGCCTGCCCCGGGGGATGTATTGCCGGCGCGGGAACCAATATCGCCATAGCCCAGGCCGCAAAGGAAGTGGCAAAATTCAAGGCTGCGGCCAAAGAACCCGTGCCCCATGAAGACGTGGAAGGGCGCTGAAGCGAAGAGCCAGAATTTAAAACAAAAAACAGACTCGAAGCGGGAAACAGCTGAAAGGAGCACAGAAACGGAGAGCCAGGACTTAAAACAAAAAACAGTCTCGAAGCGGGAAACAACTGAAAGGGGCGCTGAAGCGGAGAGACGGAACTTAAAATAGGAGTAAAAGTTTGTGTCTGCGCGGCATCCACAAACTTGACATGCGCAAAAGGCCGCGCAGAAATGGGGTTAAATATGACAATTCAGGAAAAAATGCATGCAGGGGAGATGTATCTGCCCCATGATCCGGAAATTTTGAAAGATCAGTTCAGGTATCTGGACCGTCTTTACGATTTCAATATGACACGTCCCACAGAGATGGACAAAAGGCAGGAGATGCTGAAAGAAATGTTTGCGGAAATCGGGGAAGGGTGCTACATTGAGCCTCCCCTGCACACGAATTTCGGGGGACACCATGTCCATTTCGGCAAAAAAGTATATGCCAATTTCAATCTGACCCTGGTGGATGACACCCATATCTATGTGGGGGATTATACCATGTTCGGCCCCAATGTGGTGGTGGCCACGGCAGGGCATCCCATACTGCCGCAGCTGCGGGAACAGGGATATCAGTACAATGCCCCTGTACACATTGGAAAAAACTGCTGGATCGGCGCAGGGGTATTGATTGTGCCGGGCATTACCATAGGAGACAATGTTGTGGTGGGCGCAGGCAGTGTGGTCACAAAGGACATTCCTTCCAATGTGGTGGCAGTGGGCAACCCGTGCCGTGTGCTGCGTGAAGTGGGAGAGCATGACAGGATTTATTATTTTAAAGACAGGAAAATTTTATGAAGAAGAAATTATTGCTCATTGGCCTGGGAGTGCTGGCAATGTCTGCCGGCTGTGGAAAGCGTGAAGATGACCCGGTGCATATCCTGGAAAGCAGGGTGGACCGGGAAGGAGAAGAGATGGGGGATGTACCATCGGAAACGGCATCTTCAGAAACCGGGGACAGCCAGCCCGACCGGGACAGCCAGCAGGAAAGCCGGCAGGACAGTGTATCCGTTCCGGCAGAACAGGAAGAAGGTACGCCAAAGCCGGAGCGCGGACAGACGGAAGCTGCCGGATTCAGTTTTGGGGATCTGGCCGACTGGTATTTTTATTTCGGCAGCGGCGTAGGGGCATGGAGCACGGAGCTGCGTATCGGAAGCGATGGGAGCTTTACGGGAAGTTACCATGATGCCGATATGGGAGACATAGGAGAGGGATATCCGGGAGGCACATATTATTTCTGCGGATTTGAGGGCAGTTTCAAAGACTTGGAAAGGGTGGACAGATATACTTATAAAATGAAGAGAGATACCCTGACCTATCAGGAGGAACCCGGAACCCGGGAAATTGAGGACCAGGTTCTCTGGGTTTACTCCGAAGCCGCGGGACTGGAGTCGGGGGAAGAATATTATCTCTACCTTCCCGGAGCGGAACTGGCCGGTCTGCCGGAACAGTATCTGCAATGGGTGGGGTATTACGACCAGGAAAGTATTTCGGGGAAAACACTCCCTTTTTACGGAATCTATAATCCTGCGCAGGAAATCGGTTTTTCCAGTTACGAATATAAAGAACAGAGCCTGGCGGAAAGGATTGAGATGGAAATTTCCTTTGCGGTGGATACAGGAGAACAGCTGGAGGCAGAGCTGAACGAAGTCACCACACAGAACGAGATGAACTACATCAGTGATGAACTGTACCTGAACTGGGACAACACGCTGAATATAATATGGAAGCTGTTGGAAGGGAACCTTCCTTCCGAGAAGATGGAGGCCATCCGGGCAGAGGAGAGGGAATGGATTGCCTATAAGGAGGAAGAAGTGAAAATCGCCGGCCAGGCATATGAGGGCGGCAGCATGCAGCCCATGGCGGAATCCCTGAGAGCCGCGGAACTGACAAGGGAGAGAGTTTATAAACTGGCAGAATATGCAGAGTAAAATTTGCGCCAAACCCGGTGTTGCAGCAGGTTTGGCGCAAATCTTTGTACTGTTACCAAAAAGCAGGTCTGGAGCAAGTCTTTGTATCATTGCCGAAGAGCAGGTTTGGAGCAAGTCTTTGTACCGCCACCGAAGAGCAGGTTTGGAGCAAATCTTTGCGTCCTTACCAAAAAGCAGGTCTGGCGCAAGTCTTTGTACCGCCGCCGAAAATGCGGAGGCGGTGATGCAGACTGCATTTGTGGCAGCAGACAGGAAGGGGATTTACCGTACTGCCGTAAGGACGGGGGCATCATGGATTCCAAAGTCCATAATGTCGTATGTGCCGGCTTTTGGCGTGTGCAGGGGGTTTGCGCGCCACATTGCGGGCCAGGCGCTTCCCCTTGCCTTGGAGAAATGCGGCCCCAGAAGATTCTTATAGCTGCCGCAGACCCGCAGGACAATGGTATTTTCACCCTGCTGCAGCAGGGAGGCAATATCCCGGGCCCTTCTGCCATCGGCATGGAGAAGCCCGCCGTCTTTTCCGTTTACGCGCAGGGAAACCACGCTTGCGTCATAATCCTTCAGATCCAGCAGGGCTGCCTTCGGGACAGTGTTCAGAAATGCAGTGTAGGCATACTGCACTGCGTAAGAGTAGAAGGGCAGCCCCTGCTCTTTCCAGCTCCCGTATTCCAGGGGACGGGGCCTGGAAAGAATCCAGCGGTCATTCTGCTGTGTCACGGCAAAATTTCCCCTGATATATACGGTATCCAGTTCCATGAGCACATGGAATACGTCCACAATGATCTCCAGGGTATTTGCGCCTGGCCTGACACATTCCGAGATATCCGCCACACCGGTGTGATGATCCAGGAAAGTTTCGCCGGGCTTCCAGGGCACCGGGGTTCCGTTGACGCGCAGGCGGCAGTATTCGGGATGCTCGGCGGCCGCGGAAATGGTTTCCGGCAGAAAGCCATCTTCCACCGTGAAATGATACAGCGCCGTAAAACCGCTGCGTTCGTCATAATCCCCGTCACGTTCCACAATATTTTGCCGGAACTGTACTTTGTTGTCCCAGGGATTTCCCGGGAAACCTCTTTCCCGGAAGATTTTGTCGCAAAGCTCCTTCACATAAGTATCTTTCGTTTCCCCATAATCCGCATAGCTGAGAGGGAATATATTCTCCCTTTCCTGAAAGATTCCGGCCGGTTTCAGCGGTATGCCGGCAGCCTTATCCAATGGGATAACTCTATCCAATGGGATAGTTCCGGCCCATGGGGTAATTCCATCCGGTGATGCAGCTCCATCCTGCGGGGCAGACTGTCCGGACTGTGCCGCGTGACTTACAATCAGCATAAGGGACTGATTGCGCACGAGACGGATGGGGACCGTAAGCCGGCCTTCCGCGGCGGAACAGGGAATTTCACTGATTTCCCCCGTAAACAGATGGGCCTGGCGCAGGGAACTGCCACACAGTTGAACATCCGCTTCATAGGTTTCCATAGCCTGATTTGTGAAGAACCATATTTCATCTCCGTTTTCCAGCTTCCGGCGCATGTGGGCGAAGCCTTCCGGAAAGGGTCTGGAGGCAGTGATCCTGCGGGGCAGTATACCGCTTAACACAAGGTCCATGTCATCCGGGGCGGCTTCCTGCCAGCGGCCGGCCAGGGCGGCATAAGTCTGCGGATCGCGCATTCCGTCCACATAGCAGCCGGGGCTGCCGGAGGCGATGACGCTGACCCCGTTTTGGATACAGGATTCTAAAAGCTGCGCCGTGGAGGAGAGCATATTTTTCATGCTGCCGGTGATGATGACGCAGGCATAATTCTGGCCGGCCACCTGTAAACTGCCGTTTTGTGCCTTTCCGTGGCGGGCAAGGGTGTACTCGTCGCCCAGGTCAAAATCCCACTGCAGATCGGAAAGCTTCTGGCAGAGCCTGAGGAATTCCGTCATGTCAGGACTGGTGATGCTGTCCAGGTCTGCGTTTTCCGCACTTCCGGCGGCTTTACCGGGTTCGGTCAGATAAGCGGTGGTGGAGGGATTGAGCACAAGGATTCGCTGTTCCATTCTGCCCCGGGTCAGCATCCAGGATACCCGCCCGATATAGTCGTTCATCACGGTGTATTCTTCCCACCAGGGCTGGCGCCAGTCAAAGGACTGGGGATGGTCATGCTTGCGCGCACCCATGATGGTAGAGAAAACCAGGTGCTGGCAGATAAAGTTTACGCCGTTCACCATAACCCAGTCTGCCATACGCTTGTAGTCGTCAAAGCAGGAATCCCATCCTCCGGCCCCGTACAGTTCACAGAGTGCCCGCGCTTTGGAAAACTGGTTGGAGGCAGATTTCAGTTCCCGGATAGTATGGGTGATGCTGTGGGTGGGCCGGTCCCTGAGATAGTCGGAGAGCAGCATATCAATGGCCGGCCACTGATGATATTCATAATAAGACTGTATGGCCGGGGAGGTTCTGCAGGATACCTGGGGCCACTGATGCTCCAGATAATGGCCGGTCCAGCTGATGTTGTGTTCCTCACACCAGCTGCCGGTGGGTTCAATGCTGTTTTTTACCCATAATTCGTGAATGGTGTCAAAATAATCAAAGCGCACCTTCTCCGGGGGCCGGGGAAAGCAGTCTCCCTCCACGTCCATAAAAATGCAGGGAAGGCTGTCCGTGAGATCGTAGCCGTTGCGTTTTTTGAATTCATGGGCAAACCAGAAGGAAAAAGGCAGCTCTCCATGGGCGCCCTGGCCCACGCAGGGTTCGTCGGTAAAGAGGGCCGGTATGTCTGTGCCGAAATCTTTTCCGAAATGTTTGTAATACCGTTCATGTGTAGACTTAAGAAAGGCGTCATGTACCTGGGGCCGCAGCAGGTCCACATAAGAAAATCCTGCCATCCAGCCGGTGGGAGAATCGGTTCTGCTTGTGATGACAATAAAAAGATTCCCGCATTCCGGCCACTGGTCCCTGGGCATATGGCACAGGTTCCTGGCATGTACCGGCATGCCCTCTTTTTCCTGCGCGGCAAACACTGCGATGGTTTTTTGGGGTATCTGGGCCGGATCCCTGACGATGGAACATGCCATAAGCGTGGAAAGCGCTTCGGGGCAGGCGGCAGAGACATGTCCCCCGGCAAATCCGGAAGGATAGGAATTTTCGTCATAGATGGACAGCTGCATGCCCAGTTCTTTTGCCTTTTCCAGGGCATGTCCCCAGAGGGCAAACCATTCGTCGGACAGATACTCAGTCACCAGACCGGGTCTGGGATGTACAAACGCGCCGCCGAAGCCATGTCCGGCCAGCTGGGTGAGCTGAAAGTCGATCTGATCCGGTGTCATGCGGTCATTCCATACCCAGAGTGGGGCGGGACGGTATTTTCCGGGGGGATTTTTAAAGTTACTGATGATAGTTTCCATATCGGTACCTCCGATTTTTCAATTTTCCAAGTTTTGGTTTGTGACGGTTTTGGCAGTCAATGGGCCGGTTACAGAATCACGGTGGGAATGTTCATCAGAATTCCCAGTTTTTCCAGCACCGCCGCATTGTGGCCCACTGCCAGCGCACAGTGGTGCGTGGGCGCTTCCGCAAACCACCGGGACATATAAGTGTCAGGGTCGCAGGAGAAACGGACGGGAGTCTGCGTATTGCCGATCTGCATGATGGGGCCGTCCGTGGCCTGGGCTTCACTGACGATAAATTTCAGTTTTCCGTCCAGGGTCTGTGTCACGTTCAGCGTGGTGACCGGTCCGGGTTTTACCTTGGCTTCCACGGATATGCCGCTGCCCCGTTTGCCGTGATAGACACCCATGCCCCGCAGGATGGGCTTTCCGTCCGATATTTTGATATGGAACGGCCCGTCGTGACCGATGAGAATGGTGCCGTTTATGTAATCTGTCACAACGATTTCGGCAAAGCTGCCGCCAACACCCAGCAGGTCGCAGATTTTCATGGCCAGTGCGGTTTTCATGTCCGCTTCCCCGGCGCAGGGGATACCTGCGGCGGTCAGCAGGGAATGGCCTACGATAAAACCGCCCTGCAGTTCTTCATAAGGATTGCCGTCCGTGCTGTGGTAATAGTAAGCCAGGGCATCCAGACGGTAATCCTCAGCCATGGCGGCCTGGGCGGCAGCCACTGCAGCCGACCAGCGGAGTTGCTCCTCCGTGGGACGGCAGACCCTTTTATCCGAAACAGAGTCTCCGGCAATCTGGAACATGTGACGGATTTCCCGGAGTTTCTGGTCTGTCCGGGATTCGGTCACTGCCTGCAGGCGCTGGTAAAGATCGCACATTTCCAGAATTTCTACATGGATGCCCGTCTGGGCGGACAGCATGGTCAGATCGCTGTACATGTCCAGCATGCCGGAGTAATTGCCTCCCAGGAAACCGAATCTCGCGGACTGCAGGCTGCGTCTGACCTGCGCGGCGCGGCACCAGTCCCTTATTTCTTCCCAGGCCCGGACTGCCTGGGGAAATTCTGCCGTGACCTCGTCGGACATGGCGCCTTTGGGCGTATCGGAAAGTCCCAGCAGGCCGTTCACGCAGCGGAAGGGGATATCTGCCCGCTCAAAGGCATTGGAGACTTCGGGGATGGGACAGTTTACGCACTGGGCCAGCCATTCGCCGGTATCGGTATGCTCATAGTCAATCTGCGGAGAGGGCTGCAGATTTAAAACGATCACCGGCACCTTACAGAGCTGGTGCACGGGAAGCACGGAATCCGATGTAAAATAAGTGGCGCTGTGCAGGAAAATAATGTCTGCATTCTGGTTCCGGAAATAGGTTCCCGCGCTTTCGGACAGGTCCGCATTGTCCAGAATGCCGAAATTGCAGACGGCCCCGAATTGCTCCAGGCGTCCGGCAATGTATTGATTGTAGGCTTCGATCCTGCCACGGAGTGCCGGAAACTGCGCCCAGTATGCCCGCAGTCCGGCGCTGTACAAACCGATATGTAATTTTTTCATGTGGAATCTCCTTTTTTGAAACAGAGGTAAACAGCTGCCGTTTGTGATCCTTTGGAGGATACATTTTGATCATATAGAAATACAGGAGAAATGACAATGACTGTTATGGCTCTCTACCAGTACAAAATTGCTCTCACGGTTCCGGATCCGTGCGGGAATCGGCGCTGGGGAGCATTATGAATTCCTTCCGGTACTGGGCGGGGGATATTTTGTGGAAAGACTTGAAATGACGCGTCAGCACAATAGGGTCATTATAACCCACGGCGTAGGCGATCTGGGATACCGGCATATCCGAAGATGTCAATAATTGCTGTGCCCGGTTCACGCGGCACATATGCAGGTATTTATAAGGGGACATGCCGGTCTGCCTCTCAAAGATCCGGATCAGATGGTGCCTGGACAGATGCAGGAATTCGGAGAAATCTTCCAGACATAAAGGCGCCGTATAGTTGCTGCGGATGTATTCGGCCAGGGCATTGACATCCTGGCGGCAGAGTTTTGAGGAGGCCGTGTGGTCACTGGCCAGGGAACAGAGCAATTCAGTCAGCAGGCCGGATATGATATGACTCTGGCTGGCATATGAAAGCATGTCCGAACGGTGCGACATCTGGTAAATCTGTTGGATTAACTGCCAGACGTACTCCGGAGAACGTAATTTCACGGATACAAGCCTGGAAAGGAGCATATTCCGGTATCCCTCCATGGAAAGGGCATTGAAATGCAGGTAGAAGAAACTCCAGGGATCTCCGGGCAGGGCGGCGTATTCCTGATAAGTATTGCAGTCAATGAGAACGGCGCTGCCTTTCTGCAGCAGACAGTTCTGCCCGTTCCAGCTCATTTTGCCGGCGCCCCCATCCGTGGCGATCAACAGATAGTGGCTGAATTTGTCCCTTTTTGTATAGTAGGCATCCCCGTTGATGAGCCTGCCGGATTCCGTGCAGTAAAAGGGAAATGACTGGGCAGACACATCGGGGGTTGGGGTATAGTGATAAGAACCGGGCAAAAGATCCATGCGGTAATCAAGCATATATACTTCCCCTTTCCGGGCTTTCGTTTGTCTCCATTATAGCAACCGACAGAAGAAAGTCAATGTACACGCCTCATTTTGGGTATTTTTGGGTTTTTCATGGGTGTGGAAAGCATAGGGGAAAGGGAAAGTGGGACTGCAATTGACCGGCTTCACAGGACGAATGTCAAATGGTGCCTTAAAAAGTGCGAATTATACCCTATGACTTTCGGAAAATTCTTTTTTTTGATAAAATAAGAACAATTCCAGAGCTGAGAAGCCATGGACTTATATCATTTGTGCTTACGCCCAAATTCGCGTACTGAGCAAGAATGGAGGAATATTATGTCCCAGACAGGAAGATTTCATATAGAAGAAATTCTGGCTTTGGCCGGGCAGGCGGGAGCCAGTGACGTACATCTCACTACAGGGCTGCCGCCGAAAATGCGTTTAAACGGAAGTCTGGTGACCGTACCGGGCTTTTCGGATGCTGACGACAGGATGACGGGGGCAGACACCCAGGCGGCCCTGCGTGAAATCATGAAAGAAGAGCAGCTGCGTGTTTTTGAGGAGCGGGGTGAATACGACATGTCTTTTTCCCTGAAGGGAGAAGGACGGTACCGTGTCAATGCCTTTCGGCAGAGAGGAGCCACAGCCCTGGCGCTGCGGCTGGTGTCGTCCCGGATTCCGTCCCCGGAACAGCTGGGGGTACCGGCGTCCATCATTGATTTATACAGACGCAAAAGAGGGCTGGTGCTGGTGACGGGGCCCACGGGAAGCGGCAAATCCACCACCCTTGCGGCCATTATCGACAAAGTCAACGAATACAGGGATGCCCATGTGATTACCCTGGAAGACCCCATAGAGTATCTGCACCGGCATAAGATGTCCATGGTAAACCAGAGGGAGATCGGCCAGGATACCAGAAGCTATGCGGATGCGCTCCGGGCGGCCTTAAGGGAGGACCCGGATGTGATACTGGTGGGGGAAATGCGGGATTACGAGACCATCAGTGTGGCAGTGACGGCGGCAGAGACAGGGCATCTGGTTCTTTCCACATTACATACCATAGGCGCGGCCAGTACGGTGGACCGTGTGATTGACGTATTTCCGCCCCACCAACAGCAGCAGATCCGGGTGCAGCTTTCCAATGTGCTGGAGGCCGTGATTTCCCAGCAGCTGATTCCCAGGGCAGATGGAAAAGGCAGGGTGGCGGCATTTGAGGTGCTGCATGCCAATCCTGCCATACGGAACCTGATCAGGGAGGGAAAGACCCATCAGATTCCCAGCATGATGCAGACGGGGAGACGCCAGGGGATGATCACCATGGACGAAGCGATTGTACAGCTGGCCCGGGCAGGCAGTATTTCACGGCAGATGGCGGTGGAATTTGCACAGAATCCGGAGACAATGGAGAGTATGATTTAGAAAATGATGAGAGAAAGCAGGAAAAAAGGATTTACATTGACGGAGCTGGTGGTGGTACTGGCAATCATCGCTATTTTGCTGGCGGTAGCCATCCCCAGCGCCCTGAATTATTTTAAATTAGCGGAATTCCGTAAAAATGAATCCAATGCCAAGACCGTGTATCTTGCGGCTGAATCGGCGCTGACCTGGTACCGGACAAGCGGGGAATGGGAGGAATTCCGGAAGGATGTGGTTCATCTCGGAATGCCCAACCAGGATTTTGGGGAAGGGGATGACAGGTATGGGCGTATCTATGCCATCACTCTGAACAAAAGCCAGGAGGTACCTTCAGACTCTCAGGAGCTGGTGGAAGAACTGCTGGAAAATCTTTCTTATGACCGGGATTTCCTGAACGCATCCATTGTGATTGAGATTGACGTGGATACGGGCCAGGTGTATTCCGCGTTTTACGGGACCAGATGCAGCGCCCTGAAATACAGCCTTGAAGAGGCAGACCAGGGCAAGACCGGGATTGTGGAGATCCGGGAAGACCAGCGTGATTATGAAATACGCAGAAAGGTACTTCTGGGATATTATTCCGTGGAGGATGTGACAAATGTGGTGGATATCAAGCCCGTTCCCCTGAAAATCACATCCATCAATCTGGTAAACAGCGAAACCCTTTCCCTGAACTGGTCGGGCAATTCCAGACATGATAATCTGGATGTGGCTTACACCATAACCTTTTATCAGGAACCCGGGGGGGCACTTCAGGAAGAACGTAAACTTTTTTCCCTGGAAGTAGACTTGTATGAACTGACGAGTCGTGGCTGGGCCAGCGGTAAGACAGCGGCCCTGGAACTTTCCTATCCGGATCCGGCTGCAAGTGCGGCAGGGAATATTGTGGAGGGGGACTGGCGTTTTCCGCTGGTTTACCAGGAAGGGAAATTTTCCCTGGTGCTGGACGGCATGATGTCGGCCAGGCTTGATGCCCTGCTTCAGGCCAGGAAGGGCACTGACGATACTGAACAGAAATCATTCAATACCAGCATTACAAGACTGGGAGAGCAGATTCCGTCCCTGAGTACACTGTGTGAGCCCCAGGATATCTATGCGGTGGTGGAAGCACAGTGCACTTACCGGGGAATGGGAGACGACATCAGGGAATACAGTCCCAGTTCTCCCGTGAAATCCAATACAGAGAATACTTTGTTTGCGAAGGTGGAGGAAAAAGCGGCCGATGACGGTGTCACCATGCAGGAAGCCAGGATTACCAGGTTCCGCCATCTCTCCAATATCCGTCATTACGCGGAGGACAAAGCTGCGGAATTTGTCCTTGCAGGCAGTCTGGACTGGACGGCGTCTGGTGGCGGTGTCTATGATGTAGTCAGTTCCGCTGAGGCCGGGGAAACGGGCTATGTTTTGTCATGGAAAGAAATTGCCCGGGGGGAGGAGCCGGTACTGGATTTTCCGTCCATTCCTTTGTTTGCCGAAAAACATGTGCTGAGGAAAGAGGGAGCCGGCACAAAAATCTCCAATCTGCACTTGGGCGCGGGTTCCGTGGCAGATGATGAGTGGATGGAGAAATTATATCCTGATACGGCAGAGGGGCATTATTCTGTTTATCTGGGATTATTCTGTGAATCGGAAGGAACCATAAGGGATATCGTTTTCCAGAATCCCAAAGTGGTGTTAAAGGGAACCGGAACGGATCAGGAAGGCAATCCGAATCCGGTACAGAATTATGCCCATTTATATGGTGTGGGACTGCTTGCGGGCAGGAACGCAGGAAATGTGGAAGGCGTATCCGTGAAATCGGTACGCAAATCCGGCAGTACAGGGGAGATTCCCAGGACCCTGGAAGTATATCTTGCGGACAGACCCGGGGAGGCCCATAAAAAACCGGCAGGAATCGGCGGTCTTATTGGCGTGCTTGCAAATAAGAATGATGCTGACGGCAGTCTGAAGCAGCTGACGGCCCAGAGTGGCCAGAGTGGCGTTTCCATAATTTCCATAAAAGATGTGACGACGGAAGGTATGGTGGCAGGATCCCTGCCCACACCGGATGAAGTTTCTTTGCCGGAGGGCAGTACATATGCCCTGGCCAGGGAAGCCGACACGGACGGCGGGGAGGAGCAGAATCCCGTGGAAGCGGCCGCTCTGGAGTACCGTTACGGAATCGGCGGTATCATCGGATATGCCTGGACGGGCGAAGGGGTGGAGATTGCCGGATGCGAAAACAAGGCGGATGTGACAGGAAATCTGTTTACCGGCGGCGTGTGCGGGAACTTTACGGGAAATTTTGTGAAAACCGCAACCAGCCAGAGAACGGTGAGCATGGAAGACTGTAGCAATGAGGGACTGGTGCTTTGTGCCGTCAGGACAGCGGAGGCGGATGGCAGCAATAAGGAACACATGGAGTTAAGCCTGGAGGGAAGATACTTCGGCGGTATCCTGGGATACGGCCGGAACACCTGGATCAAGGATTCCGTCAGCGCTTCCGGACGCGGGACGGATGATCCCTATACGCCGGAAGACAGGGATAAGCTCCAGGGCTGGTATGTGGGCGGTGTTCTGGGATATGGCAGCGACAGCCTGCTCACAGGGTGCGGCACGAAAAAGGGCGGCTATATTCTGGGTTCAGACTATGTGGGAGGTATTGCGGGCGGCTTGTCCAGCAATATTGCGGAGGCCATAAAGGGTGACGAGACAGGAGTTGCCGTCACCACCAACGAAGGATATGTGATCGGGAACCGCTGTGTGGGCGGCATTGTGGGAAAAAATGACGGAACCAGCCAGACGGTTGTGAAAAACTGCATCAATAACGGTGCGGCGGTAGGATATGACCGGTATATCGGCGGCATTGTAGGCTACAACGGGAAAAACGGAAAACTGGAGGACTGTGCCAGTTATCTTTCCGATTACAATAATTCCATATTCAACACAATCGTAAAAGTATGGCAGGCCATGGGGGACTGCTCCGGAGGTCTGGTAGGTTATAACAACGGTACAATTGAGTTTACCGGGAAGAATAGCCAGATTGCCGTGAAATCCGTGGCCAGCATTGCCGTGGGCGGGAATTATGTGGGCGGTGTCATTGGGTTCAATGATGTGGACGGAGAACTGGATGTAAATTATACGCTCATCGGTGGCAGGATTTATGCTTTCGGGGATGCGGCAGGGGGCTGTATCGGACTGAATGCCTCGCCCGGGGTACTGGAACAGAAGCTGGCTATCAAGCCCCAGAGCGTGCAGGGAAAACAGTTTGTGGGCGGTGTCATCGGAGCCAATGTGGTGGACTTGCCCGGTGATGTGACGGCAGGTAAGCTGGAAACCAACAATGTGCTGGGAAGTGTTGAGGGCGAAGCCTTTGTGGGCGGCGTCATGGGATATCACAGGACATATACCCAGGAACAGCTGAAATCAGCGGCCAGGGATGCGGGAATGACCATAGTTGAAGGTGAAAATTTGTCCGTACTGGATTATCTGTGGTATGGGGAGAATCCGGAAGCGGATTTAGACCGGTATCAAAGCATCCTGCCCGGGCTGGACGGGGACAATATTCCGGAAGAGACACTGGAGTCGGCTAATGTACATACTTTAAAGTTTACGAAGGCCCAAAATGAAGATGGGGATGCTGCCTGGAAAGAGGACAGCAATAATATGTGTCCATTCGGGCTTACATTTACGCAGGCGGTATTGTGGGCTATTGTGAGCAAAGCAGCCGGCTGCATCTGGTAAACTGTAAAAATATAGGCGGTATTTCCAGACCCGCGGCCTCGGCAGACGAAGATTCGCCCTCCCGGGCGGCAGAGGGTGTCTCTCTGGTGAAATATCTGGAAAAAGAGGGCGGGATTACGCTGACGAAAGAGGAAGAAGCGGAGCTGGAGGATCTGAAAGTCTACATGGTGGGCGGCATGATCAGCGCAAACCTGCAGAACCAGGTCATTGACCACTGCGTAAACAAAGGCAGTATGAACGGCTTTGTGGGTCTGGGCGGAATTGTGGGCTTTAACGCGGGCGGCGTGTTCTCCTGCGCCCTGGAAGACAATTTCGGAAGCTCGGAACTGGATTATATCGGAGGAATTGCAGGGCTGAATGTAGGATCCCGGCAGAAGACGGAAAACGCAAAACAGCAGTATACGGATTATGCTGGAAAAGAGATAAAATATACGCCCGGTACCATTGCGGGCTGCACCACCGCCGGGGGAAAGAGCGTCCTGGGCAGAAGCTATGTGGGCGGAATCGCAGGTTACAATATGCGGGGCGGTATGCTGGAAGACAATCTCAGCAGCGCCAGTGTATCGGCTGCCGGGAATGGGGAGATTGCGTATGTAGGAGGAATTGCTGGCTGTAACAATGGCTGGCTTGCCATTGTGGAAGACGGGAAGGAAGCGCGTACCATCCGGGCTGACCAGGGAGCGGGAGTGGGCGGCATCGCAGGCATGAACCGCCGTGAGGGATGTATTTATGTCAAGACGCCTGATACGGGAAACGGCTCCGGACAGAAAGAGGAGCTGGTGGTTGTGGGAGAGAACGTGACCGTCACGGGCTGGCTGAAAGTGGGCGGCATCGTGGGAATCAACCAGGGAACACTTTCCGCAAAGGATATGGGGCCGGACGCACCCTCATTCGGAAATGATGACAGTCTGCCCTGGCTGACCTGTCAGGCAAAAGAGGTCCGGGCAGTTTCCGGTTATGCGGGAGGTATCGCAGGAGAAGCCGATGGCAGTATCAGCCGGGCAGGAAACAGGAGTTTGAGAGTGACGGCAGACAGGGGACCTGCAGGCGGTATTGTGGCTGTCAACGGGGAAAATATTACTTTATCCCAGTGCCGGAATTATGGCAGCGTGTATGCTGACAAGGGATATGCAGGCGGAATTGCGGCGGAAAATTACGGTGTGATCGCAGACTGCAGCGTGGGATTTGCGGCAGCAGCCGGGGGCGTGGATCAACAGACCCTGACCATCAGCAGTAAGGGCGTGGATGCCATAGGCGCAGTCTGTGCGGTGAACCACGGCAAAGGGGATAAAAAGGATGATGACACAACAGCTGCGGGAAATGCCCTCCTATATGCCAGTGTACCGTATACGGGAGTGATTTTGTCCGGAAATGCGGAAATAGCAGGGGGAATTACAGGGATAAACAGAGGCATCCTGGGAAAAGAAGGGGATGCAGATAAAACAGTAGTGAACCATGTACCGAAGATCGAAAGCACATTTTCCGGCAGGCTGACGGTGGGCGCCGCCGCCGGCGAGAACAGGGGAATGGCCCAAAGCAGTGATGGAGAAGGCACTATCCTGAATGTAACCGTGGAAGGCGTGGCATTCAATGATTTTAAAAATACTGCGTATCTGGGTGGAATTGTGGGCAGAAACCGGGCCTGGGCGGAGGTGGCGCTGTGCAGTTTCAGCGGCAGGATTGCGCAGAGTGCAGGCAATGCCGCCGCCGGTGACTGTTACGGAGGCATTGCGGGAGAGAACAGCGGCGAGCTGAAAGACTGTCAAATCCGCTCATCCGTGTTTGATATCAGGGGAGGAGTCTATACTGCCACCAGTATCAGTACCGCGGCGGAGAAAGAGGCGCTTTCTTCCCATGTGGGCGGTATCTGCGGAAAGAACGAGCGGTATGTGGACGAAAGCGGGACGGCTGTCTGCGGCAAGATTATTGGCTGTGTGATAGAAGGAAGCGAATCTGAAAAAACAGAAATTATGGTTTCCAACGGCATGGCCGGTGGGATCGCCGGTTACAACAAAGGCGTGATCGAGTTGTCCGGGGACAAAGACATGGTGGTGACCGCGCTGCTGAAAAGCGGAATGGGAAGCGACGGCAGGATCAGCAGCGCCGAGAGGATAGAAACCGCGGCGGCCATGCTGGACAAAGCCGGCAGGAAGGCTCAGGATGCTGGTTATGTGACCTGGCGCGGGGAAAACATTGAATTGGAAAATCTGTCCTATTCCGGGCAGGGAGGCGGAGTAAACGCCAACAGAAGCATGTCCATGATTCTGTCCAACAATGGCAATGCCGGCGGGATTACGGCGTACAATGCGCCCTCCGGCTCGGTGGACTATTGCGCCACGGGCAACTGGTATCTGAACAATAAATCCAATGCCATCGGTGTGGGTACCGGCGGGATTATCGGTATGAACGAATCGGAGGAGGATCTGTCCTTTCTGGTGAACAAAGCATTTGTGGGCAGACAGATCAGTAATGTCGATACCAACCGCTTTGCCGGCGGGATTATCGGAAACCAGAATAATACAACAAAGAGTGAGTGGAAAATAGAAAATTGCGCAAATTACGGAACGGTTTATTGTTTGAACACCCACTATTCGGGAGGTATTCTGGGACAATGGACCGGAACCGGCGGCACTCTGGAGCGCTGCTATAATTACGGCAATCTGCAGACCACATGGGAAAAGGGCTGGCTGGGCGCTGCCGGCGGCATTGTGGCGCAGCTCTACCATGCCTATGAAGGGAATCATTATAATATTGTCAGCTGTGAAAACTATGGGAATTTGTACGGCAAACACGGGGCAGATAGAGAGGATGGGGTCATCAAAGGCTGTGCCAATGACAGTGCCGGTATTCTGGGAAATATTACTGCTTATGAGGCAAAAAATGAAGCTGCAGCGCAGCGCTTTACCGTGCAGGTACTGGACTGTGTCAATGGTTCGGGAGTTGAAATTTATTCCGCCTCCATGGCATCCGGCATTGTGGGTTTTGTGTCCTGTGACAATGCAAATAATGCGGGACAGATCAGTAAGGCCACAAAGAATATTGAAATCCGCATTGAGAGATGCCGTAATTTTGCGGCGGTTCTGGAGGGAGGGGGAGGAGTAAGCAACAGATTTTCCGCAGGGATTTTCGGGGACCGATATGTAGGCAATGAGACCCAGACGCAAAATACGGTGATAAAGGATTGTTATTCTGTGAATCCCCAGGCAGGAATAGATTATCCCGGGTATTATTATCGTACCGCTGGATATCCCATTATTTCCTACCGGAATGGACAGAGCAATGCTGGAGCCATTGCTGCGGGGAGAAATTATTTTCTGGAAAACGGAAGCAATGCGGCGAACAGCTTCGTGAACAATGGAAAGATAAATGATAGCAGCGGAGGCGGAAATGGAGTTACTTTGACTGCGGAAGATCTGACAGGAAAACCTCTTGGCCGTGCGGGAACCAACCGTGCCTATAAGGTGCAGGGCACCTCCGGAAAATATTATGTTATTGTATTGAACAATGGGGGAACCTTTGAGAAGTGTAAAATCGATGCAAATGGGCGGGTATTGGATGGGAAGAATAATGTGATAGGCAATGTGCTGTTTGACACTGGTAATACGGATTTTTCCAGTTTATATAATGGGCAAAGCGGAAATTCCGTGATGGTAAGAGACAGTGACTTTAACAGCTATGTCAGAGAATCCTATCACAGAATAGAAGGAGCAGAAAATAATAAGATGCCCAGGCCTTCCGTTAGCCTGGAGCAGGTGTCCGGCAGCAGTCAGATGACCGTGAGAGTGGCGCCCGGAGAGGGCAGTGATCCTTTTAAATATATTGCCACGCTGTATAAGGGAGACAAAGTAATCAAAGAGAATTATACTTTTTACTCGGAGACTGATACTTTTGAAATTTCACCGGAAGACGCAGAAGCCGCTGGAGCGTGGAAAATTGAATTGCGCGCTTACAGCATGTATGATTCGGTGGAACCTTCCGACCTGGCGGATTCCATATCCGATCCCATCCAGGAGAGCGTACTGCCGAATCCGGATATCAGGATAGAACTGGCGGCTGACGATAGCGGAAAGTTGTCCTATCTCTATCAACTGCAGAACCTGGCTGATTATGCCGGTTACGAGAGTGGCACCGGTATGAAGATGTATGACATCGTGGTGAAATTTATGGATGCAACAGGTCAGGCAGGCAGCGAGGCAGAGATCAGATTGGGGGACAATGGCGAATTCAGCCGGGAGCAGCAGGCATCTTCCCTTCAGCAGCTGATTGTCCAGGCTGTGCCGAAGGTCGGTTATGAAAATAACCTGTTGCCATCCGCAGAGGTATCCGTTCCGGTATATCTGCCAGGAAATGATATACAGTATTGTCCGTCCATTCCGCTGAAGAGCGGAGGGAATGATAAAGTCAGCTATGAGCTGTCCGGCACCAGTCTTTCGGATGCCAGGCTTACGGTGACTCTGGATGCGACCGGCTCCGGAAATGTGACCACGCCTCCGATTTACCGTGTGGAATTAATCGGCACATGGACAACCGGTGACACCGAAGTGAAGGAAGCTGTGCTGGCTTACCAGAATATTTTGGCTGCCGCCAACGGAACGGCTTCGGCAGTCTTTGACAATCTGGACCAATATGATTATATTGCCAATGCGGAAGACCTGCAGGTGAGGGTATGGTATGCAGAGTCCGGTCTGGGGCCGGTGTACACCTGGCATCCTGTCAGCGTGAATGAAGCGGGGCAACCGGAAGGGAATGCGAATTTGTCCATTCTCACCGGTGTAAAAGAGGAGTCCAATGGTGGCGGAACCACGCTTATACCCGAATGGAATTACGAATACAGTGTTGTTCTGGCCAGGAAAGACGATAGTTTCCGGAATTACGTGTGGACATCCCAGGTGGGTATCTTTACCTGGCTTGCAGCGCCGGTGCTGATGCCGGGAAAGGGTGAAGAGAATTTCCTGGAGCCGGAATATCCGGAGCCGGACAAAAAGCTGCATTATACTTTTAAATGGGATCAGGATGCGGGACCGAAGAAAGACGGTTATATGGTATCCCTGGCAGGAATCGACAGAGAGACTGGGGAGAGGGTTTCCCTGGTAACGGATGCAGTCATATTAGAGAATACTTACAGTGTACCGGCAGAGGAATGGAATTACAGTCAGGTGGAACTGACGGTTACGAGCCTGGGAGATGCCAGTAAGGGAACAATCGGTCTCTCCTCCAAAGGGATCTATTCCGTGGCATCCAGACTGCCGAAACCGGGTCAGCCGGTGGTGACGAACACGGATGTGAACGAGATGACTTACCGGATTGAGTGGAATCCTGTGAATCCGGAGGAAGGCTGTGTGTCCTATCAGATATATATGCAGCTTTATGATAAAGACGGGATACTGAAAGATCCGGTAGAAATTGGAGAACCGGTGGCTGTAGCAGACAAGCAGGGAAACAGATATATCAGTTCAGACATAAATCTGGAAGAATATCTGGATAATGTATCGGAGGCCAGGCGTGCTTTGATTTATGTTGTGGCACAGGCAGATGAGACAAAACCCCAGCTGGGATATGTGAACAGTCTGCCCGGCATCACCTATGAACTGCAGATTCCCGCCCGGATTCAGACCCCGAAAGTAGAGTGGGAGTATAGCTGGACATATGGTAAGGATGCTTCTTTGTCCGTGGAGGAGTTCCAGCAGAACGGAATGACTGTGAAGGTCGAACCGGATCAGAACAGCATACCGCCCGGAGGAAGCACTTATCTGCTGACGGCCTGGGTGGTCGATGGCAGTGAGATTGAGGCGGTGAAGACTGTGATAGAGGCAGTCAACCGCGAAGGAAGACTTCCCGACCGGGATGCGGTTCCGGGACTGCAGACGGTATATCCTGCAGCGGATGACGGAATTGCACCCACGCAGATGGATGTGGGGGCAAATCAGATTTACAGTCACAGCCTCAACGGTCTGTCGGCAGAGTATGCGGGCAAGTACATTTTCTTCTGCACCAGAATATCTTCCGGAAACGGCAGCTTCAGCTCAGGCTGGGTGGCCGGCGATCTGGTCCGGCTGCCATATGTGAAGCTGGCAGAGCCTGCAGTTACAGGGGATATGAGGAGCAGGACAGTGACAATGACTACCTACACCAATCCGGATTTGCCGGAGGACAGTGTGGAGGAAACCTGGAGAGCGAATCACATTGCGTTCCATTGGGGCGCTGTGGAACATGCGGACTCCTATTATATGACAGTCACGCCCAGGCCAGGCAGCGGAAATCAGACTCCCACAGAACTGAAAATTGTGGAGGAGACAGGGGCTGACGGAGAAACCCTTCCTAAAGTCTATGTGAAGGCGGCAGATGGAAGCTGGACGGAACTTACCGGGGTGACAGGAGAAGACGGCAGTCTGATGTTTGACTTTGGCTACAGTTATCCGATCAGCGGAAAATATGAGGCAGGAGGCATTCCCGTTTTCTATAAGGGAACATTGAGCGCGGCTCTTGAGGCACAGCGGGATGAGAACGGAAATTATGTATACACGTTGATTCTGCCGGATGTCAATGATCTGGTGACCGCAAAGGATGTGGTGATCACAGGGGACAATCTGCGTAATACCGCGTCTGTGGATATCTGGGCAGATGTGAAGGAAAATGATCCGAACCAGGGCAGCGAATCCTATGTAGAGTCCGAGAGAGTGCAGAATGTGATCGGCAATTGAATCCGGAAGCCATGAAGAGTCTGTGACAGCACAGATTAGAAAGATCCCGGCGCCTTGCAGGAAAAACGGCGCCGGAAAGGAAGGCATGAAGAGTCTGTGGCAGTACAGACTAGAAAGACCCCGGCGCCTTGCAGAAAAAACGGCGCCGGAGAGGAAGCCACGAAGAGTCTGTGGCAGCACAGATTAGAAAGAACCCGGCGCCTTGCAGGAAAACGGCGCCGGAGAAAAAAGTATGGGGAGCCGGAAGCGTAATCACCATGGAAAGGAGGGCGGTATGGCCAAGAGAAGACAGTCTCACAATCCGGTTTTAAAATCTGTCAGGAAGCATTCCCGCCAGGGGACATCCCTGGTGCTGGTGATCTGCGCATCCGCATTTCTGCTGGCATTTGCCCTTGCCATGGTGTATACCGCAAGTCTGATGATGGCCCGTGCCAACAGAAGACTGGAGCAGGAGCGATGCTATCAGCTGGCGAAAAGTTTTGCGGAAGTGCTGGACGCTGAACTGGGGAAGTATACGGATCCCAAGGATACTAATGCGGAAGAAAGTTTTTATCTCTATGCCTGCAAATTTCTGGAGGGAGACTACGGGGAATATGACCCCGACCATCCGGAGGAAACGGTTTTTCATTATACGGCAGGCGTAACAGATGTGGATGAGAATTACGGCAGTGTCAGGGTTGTTCTGTACAAGGAAGTGAACCAGGATCCGGAGGAGGAAATTCATCCCGAGGGGGAGATAGACAACAGCGAAGAGAAAGTCGATGGGCTGAAAGACGCCAAACTGCAGAGATATATTTTTACGGTAGAGGTGATTGCCACACTGGACGGAATCTCACATCACTACAAGACAGAATATCGTCAAAACGCCACCTACGATGTGGAATTTTCCCATAATGGAATTCTTATTTACTGGGGCGATGACGATCAATGGCACACTGTGAGCGGCACCGGAGGCAAGTATGAAGTTCCGGCCGGGGATAAGATCAGCTACAGATACAAAACGGACAGCGATAATATCAAGGCATGCAGCTTTGAAAAGGCATATGGGGCAGCGGAAGGAGGTAGTCCTTGAAAAAGAAGAATCATTTCAATTCCGGGGAGACCCTGGTGGAGGCAATGGTTGGGATTTTTATTTTTCTGATCATACTGGCAGGGCTGCAAAGCGCTATCTCATTCTGCACCAATGCCCAGAAGAAGAGCGAGGCAGTCCGGAAACAAAATACGGAAATCTGCCGTAGCCTGCATAAGGGCACATACCAGGATGGAGCAGAAACAAAAGAGTTTGAATTCAAAGCCACAATAGCCGATGGAGAGATTACGGGAACAGAAACCTTGTTTAAGGTTAATGTAAATCTGGGAACTGTGGAAGTAGAATACCAGGAGGAAGACGGAAGCAAAGAAAAGGTGAAATTTTATCTGTTCGGAAAGGCTCCTTCAGGAGGACTGATTATGGGACTGGAGGCTGTCCTGCCCTGGAGGGGAGGCGGTGACACTTGACCATGGAAAAGACACGGAAAAAGCGGAATGCCGGAACAACGCTGGTGGAGCTGGTGGTGGCAATGCTGTTGTTTTCCATGATTTCGCTGATTGTCATCGGAGTCCTGAGTCCTGCCGCCAAAATATTTGTCCGAATGCAGAGACTACAGTTTGCACAGATCATTCTTGACAATACGATAGATGAACTTCGCACCATAGTCCAGGAGGCTACGGAATATGTGAAGATTTATGCAAACGGGAAAGAGACCACGGATATTATCAGCACCGGAACGGGCGGTGACAACGGAAAAGACCAGGGTCTTGCCCTGGAATTTCTGAACCAGCAGGGATATGTGGTGCTGGTTTCGACCCAGGGTTGCGGACAAACCACCATTGTCCGGGGTGGAAAATTGACAGATCAGGAGATAGAAGTCCAGGAGGCAGGGAGACTGCTGACAAGGTATTATGCCCGTGAGAAGGGCACAAACAGACTTTATTTGTATACAGATTCTGACGAGACCCTGATTTCCCGGGCAGTGAGCAGTGTTTTTACAGAAGGCTATTATATGGGAAATTATCTGAAAATTACCTTCTCCTACCCAACGGATGCTGGGGGAAATGTAATTCACCTGGATACGGACGCTGATGTAGCGTATCTGGTGGCAGATGTGGAGCTATACGGAGACCAGGAACTGACAGAACTGATAGTGCAGGACAGTGTGATACTGGATTTCAAATATCCGGTGAAATGTAAGAATAGCCCTACGGCCAAGAAAGCACAGTCACCGCTGGAGCATTACTGAGAGCGTATCCGTTTTCATTGATTTTGTTTTGTGGAATATAAATGCCGTCACTGACTGTATTTATAGATAAATCGCTGTACAGGCCAAAGATATCCCGGAACAAGGACGGGAAGGGGTGGCAAAAGCCGGGACAGCGGAAATGTAACCGTAAACATACAGACGAAAAAGCGTAAAAACGGAAGAAGAATTAAGAGCAGTATCTTCTGAAGGGAGAGACGGAGAGTCTGTGTAGTCATGGGGCCCAAAGGCTTCATGGAGCAACTCACGAAAAAGGAGAGAGAAAATGTTAAAGAAGTTAAGAAAGAACAACAAAAAGGGTTTTACATTGGTGGAGCTGATTGTAGTACTTGTCATCCTGGCGATTCTGGCCGCACTGCTGGTTCCTGCGCTGACCGGCTATATTGACAAGGCAAAAGAAAAGCAGATCATTGCGGAGACAAGGCAGATCGTTATGGCTGCACAGACAATACTTGATGAAAAGTATGCGACACAGCCGGTGGGTGGGACGGTAACATTAACTGAGACTGATGATCTGGATGAAATCAAAGAGTTGTCAGAATTGAGTACTATAACTAATCTGATAACCAGCAGCAATGATTTGGAGGAGAATAAGGTCTATATAGTCGTGACTGGGACAAAAGTATCAGAAGTACAGTATCAGGCGCACGGCTTAAAGTGTAAGTATGATGGAACAGAATACGAAGTAGTAGAAGAGGATGAAAGCTTTGCTACTGCACCCTAACACCATATTTTGAATCTGTTGTTTTTCAAAATATCAGTCAGGCCATGTATATGAAATTGGGGCAGGCATTGTTTCCTATATGCAAAGAATAGCAAACAGATCATGTGAGACAGAAATATTGTATAAAAGGAACATGTACTGCAGTCTTCCCGCCACCATAAAAGGATTGTTAAGATAATATGAACAAAGAAACTTTATTTTATAAGATGTGGAATTTAAATAAGAAGAAACTGCCAATATATCTTTTGACAATCCTGGTCATAGTTGTGGCAGTTGTGGTGGCGGCCATCCCCGGTGCATTACTGCTCATGCGCCGTGCGGATGCCCAGGTGGCTTTGGGGAACGCGAAATCGCTGCGGATTGCGCTGCAGGTGGCTGCCAGGGAGAGTTATGCCCTGGACACGCCCTTTTGTGACTTTTCCGGCAGGGCCGGGGTTACGGAGGAAGTCTGGCAGCGGGTGATCACAGACAGCAAAGTGCCCGGGGATTTCTGGGTGCTGCAGATGGAGGAGGGCGGCTTTGAAGTACAGCGCTTTCTCTATCAGGAGGGTGACTTTACGGTTATATACTGTAAAGACCCTCTCTCTTATCATGTTTATTACCAGCAGGCTTATATCGAGACTGAGAATGCCGGAAAGGAAGGCCGCTGATGGTGATTGCCGTTTTGGAAGGAATTCTGTGGCTGATCCGTTTTCTTCTGGGAGCCTGTATTTTCAGTTTTTTGAATGTGGTAGTTTACCGCCTTCCGCGGGGGGAAAGTATCGTGAAGGGACGGAGCCGCTGTCCGGGCTGCGGCAGGACGCTGACGCCGGCAGAGCTGATTCCCTTTGTGAGTTACCTGGTGCAGGGAAGAAAATGCAGGGGCTGCGGCATGCGGATCCGGGGCCGTTATTTTGGCGTGGAAGCCCTGGGGGGCGGGTTATTTGTGCTTTGCGGTATTTTTTACGGATGCGGGGAATGGGGAATTCTGTCACTGAAGGGAATCTGGGTATTTGCCTATCTGGGACTGCTGACCGTGGTGGCCCTGATAGACCGGGATACCCGGACAATTTATGACCGTTTTCATATCATCATTTTACTGCTGGGAGCCGGCGGCATCTGGCTGTGGCCGGAGCATGGCATCCCGGACAGGCTTGTGGGCGCCGTGGTGGTGGCTCTGCCCATGCTGATTCTGGCAATTCTGATAGAGGGGGCATTCGGGGGAGGAGACATCAAACTGATGGCGGCAAGCGGTTTTTTTCTGGGCTGGCGTGCCATTGTCTGCGCCATGTTCCTGGGACTGGCCGCAGGGGGAATCTATTGTGTCTGGATGCTTCTGGGCAGGAAAATAGGCAGAAAAGACCAGCTGGCATTCGGCCCTTTTCTGGCGTTTGGGCTTGCCGTCTCCGTATTTGCAGGGGACAGACTGGCAGGCTGGTACATATCGCTTTTATAATAGAAAACAATCGGTTCCAGAGATGCCCGGCGGGATCTTACGGTCCGGCAGGCACCCCGGGAACCTGAAACATAGAAAGGAATATCCGGATGGCGAAATTTCGATATACTGCGAAAAACATGGAGGGAAAAACATTCCGCGGCACCATGGAGGCCGCAGGGGAAGCAGCCCTTCAACAGACGCTGAAAGAACAGGGAATGTTCCTGATGGAAGCCCGGGAAGTGTCGTCCGTCAGGGAATACAGAAAACTGTCTTCCCGACAGCTTTCCGAATTCTGCAAGGAAGTTTCCACACTGCTTACCTCGGGTGTCAGCATTGTCCGGGCCCTGGAAATCGTCGCCGAGGAGGAGGGAATCCAGCCCGGGGTCAGATCACTGTACTTAAGTGTGCTGGCAGAACTGCGGAAGGGCATCAGTCTGTCGGAGGCCATGGAGTCCAAAAAGTGTTTTCCAGAACTGATGCTGGGCATGATACGTTCCGGCGAGGGAAGCGGAAATATTGATGTGGTCATGGGACGCCTTGCATTACATTATGAAAGGGAAAACCGTCTGAAACAGCAGGTGAAATCGGCAATGACGTATCCGGTGGTGCTGCTGGTGATGAGTCTGGGGGTGGTGCTCCTGATCGTCACGTTTATTCTGCCGCAGTTTGAGGAACTGTTTGCGGAGATGGAATCCCTGCCGGGGCCCACGGTGTTTCTCATGGCGGCATCGGATTTTCTGGTGAACCAGTGGTATCTGGCGCTGATGATTGTCCTGGGACTGGGGGTGCTGCTGCGGATTTTTCTGAAAATTCCGGGAATACGCAGAACTGTGGATTATATGAAGGTACATATGCCTGTGGCCGGCAGGCTGAACAAAGTCATTTACACGGCACGCTTCTCCAGGACACTGAGCAGTCTGTATTCCAGCGGTATGCCGATTGTGACGGCACTGCAGATTGCAGGCGGGACACTGGGCAATGTATATGTGGAAGAGCAGTTTGTCCAGGTGATTCCGAAAGTCAGAAGCGGAATGTCTCTTTCCCAGGCGCTGCGGGAAGTGGATGGGTTTCTGCGCAAGCTGTCCAGCACCATACTGGTGGGAGAGGAAAGCGGGCGTCTGGATACCATGCTGGATTCCATTGCCATGACCATGGAGGAGGAAGCGGAGGCCGCTACAAAGCGTCTGGTGACCATGCTGGAGCCGGTGCTGATCTGTGTCATGGCGCTGATGGTGGGATTTATCATTATCGCGGTGATGCTGCCCATCTACAATTCCTATGCGGCAATAGAAGGCGCGGCATAGACCTCTGGGGAGGGAGCGGCTGCGGAACTAAAAAACGGCAGAATCAGGGACTAACCTGAGAATGCAGAACTGGAAACAGCGGTATCCCGGAAAAATCGGTTTACGGATGTGAGACAGGAAGCAGGAAACTGATTTCAGGTGAAGTGTGTATTTCCGGGAACGGCGGAACTAAAAATTCGGAGGAACAGGATGAATCAGACAGTCATAGTCTTTCAGGAAGATTGTATACTGGCGGCTGCCGGCAGGGAGGGGAAAAACCCGGTTCTGACACGGGCAGAGCGGATAGACCTGCAGGGGTTCGGGGATTCTTTTGCCAGATGGCAGGATGCTCTGGTGACCATCAGGGAAAAGTGGAACCCGGGGCCGGTGCGGCTGGTGCTGCCTGCGGACATGTCTGCCACCAGGATACTGCAGATTCCCGGCGGCAGTAAGCGTCAGCTGGCAGAGATGGCGCAGAAGGAGGTGCGCGACAGCTTCCGGAACGAGATCGCGGACTATTCCATTGTACATAAAGAAAAGAAGGGGAGCGCGGATATCTGTGCGGGAGGCGTGGATAGCACAAACCTGGAGCGTTTTGCGGAAATCTGCAAAGAAAGCGGCATATCTGTCAGCGGGATCACGGTTCCCATGGAAGGCTATCTGCGTATACTCAAGAGGCTGGACAGTTACCGGAACCGCACGGCGATTTATCTTTTCTTTGAAGAGGGGAGCATGACCAGTGTGCTGTGCCAGAACGGCCGTTACTTATATTCCACGCGGAGCAGACTGTTCAGCGAACCGGGAACCCTGGATTTCGGGACGGAGATTGTCAGGAGTATATCGGGTATTCTTCAGTTTTATGCTGCGGGAAAGAGGGACATTCCCATCACGGAGGTCTACTATGCCGGCTGTCAGGAGACCATTTTCGAGGTCAGTGTGGAGGGGATTCACAATATGCAGCTGGAGGTCTTTCCCATGGAACTGGGACAGAAGATGTCGGTTCCATCGGGGGAAGATGCCTCGGACTGGCTTCCCTGCCTGGGAGCCCTGATCCGGGAGGGCGGACGGGAGAAAAGGATCAACCTGCACCGGGCGGGCCTGTTGTCTGCGGAAGAAGAGAAAAAGGCCGGGAATGTAGCGGGCCAATTTCTGGTACCGGGAATTTTGTTTGGAGTCTGCCTGATTGCCACGGGATTTGTGGCAGCTGCGAATTTCCGTGCGGAAAAAGAGAGGGCTGCCATGGAAGAGTGGATAGAGGATCCGGAAATTCAGGAGCAGTATCAGGAGGCGCTTTCCCTGCAGGAGACATTGCAGGAGCTGAAAAGCGCCATTGGGGCGGTGGAGCGCGCAAGTGAGAATCTTTCGGTTTACCCGGATTTTTCCAGTGATGTCTTCCGTAAAATCGAAAATGTGGGGGGAATGCAGACGGAACTGCTGATTACGGGATATGACACCAGGACAGGGATTCTGACCTTTGACGCCAGCAGCCGGCAGGTAATCGACATTCCGGACTATATTTTGAAGCTTCAGAATACGGGTCTGTTCCACACCGTGGATTACACGGGTTATGTTTATGAAAACGAGTGGTATATTTTATCGCTTTCCTGCACCCTGGAAGGGAAAATTGCGGAGAGCGTGCAGGGAGGAGGTGACGCCGGATGAGACCGGAGCTGACCAGCAGGGATATTTTATTGTTGAAGATATGTTTCAGTGTGCTGATTGTGTTTGTCATGGTCCGTTTTGTCATTATGCCGGGAATCGGACGCTATCAGGAGAACCGGATGCAGGCGGAGCTGCTCCAGGAAGAGATGGATGAGATGCAGGCGGTCATGGATACGGCGGCTTTTATGGAAGAAGCGATTGGGGAACACAGGGAACGCCTGGCAGAAATTTCTTCTGTCTATTATGAAAATATGGAAAACCGTCTCCTGGATGAACTGTTGACAGGACTTGCGCTGCAGAGAGGGCTTTTTCCAGTGTCCATGTCCATAGAGGGGGCCAGTCCGGCCATTCCCGAGGCATATCTGTACGGACAGGTATCGGAGCAGACAGGGATTGTCTCTGAGAAATATATGCTGACTGCAACGGTCAACATGGTGCTGCGGGGCGAGAAGGGAAAGTTGTCTGCCTTCATGGACGAAATTGCGCAGAATTACCCGGCAGTACAGATCAGAAGCCTGCATATGGGGGAGAATGTATATCTGGATTCCGACCTGCAGACAGTGACGGAGTCCCTGGCGGAGTTCACACTGGCTGTATATATGTATGACAGGGAAGCGGTGGAAACGGATGAAAGGTAGGTCCGCGGCCGGAAAATATGTTTGCAGGATGGCGGGAAACAGGAACAGGAGGTAGTTACATTGAGGACAAATCTGAGGATCGGGGAAATACTGGCAGAGAGGGGATATGTGGATGCCAGGCAGATGGATGAAGCGCTCCTTTACCAGAGGGATCACAGGGACATGCGTGTGGGGCAGATTCTGATTGCACTCCATTTTGTGACGGAGCAGCAGGTGCTGGAGGCGCTGGCCAGCAGGCTGGAGCTGGAAATTGTGGATGTGGCATCCATGCAGGTGGACCTGGAAGCCGTGGCAATGGTGGATAAGGAACTTGCAGAGAAAAATCTGTTTCTTCCCATCAGTGTCAAAAACCGGACCATGGTTCTGGTGACAAACGATCCGCTGAATTATTTTGCCCTGGAGGAAGTGCGCCAGCAGACCGGATGTTATCTGCAGATCAGCCTCAGCGAGGAAAAGCCCCTGCGCCAGGCCATATCCTATTATTTTGCGGAAGTGGGCGCAAAACAGGCGGCCACTCAGGCAAACGCAGGTTTTGGGCCCGACGAGCTGGAGGATCTGGCGCTGACGGATCTGGAAAATGTGGAGGAAGAGGCACCCATTATTCATCTGCTGAACAGCCTGGTGGAAAGGGCCATAAAGAGTAACGCCAGTGACATTCATATAGAACCTTTTGACCGGGAGACAAAAGTCCGTATGAGAATTGACGGCGTGATATTGGAGTATGTGACTCTCCAGCGCAATGTACACCAGCCCCTGGTTGCCCGCATCAAGATCATGGCAAATCTGGATATCGCGGAGAAAAGGCTTCCCCAGGATGGGCATTTCCGTGTGAGGACGGAAAACGGCTATGTAAATATCCGTGTATCCATGATGCCCACAGTGTTCGGGGAGAAAGCCGTGATGCGTCTGCTCACTTCTTCGGGCAGGCTGGATTATTCGGATCAGTTCGGCATGGACGACGAAAGTTACCGGAAATTTCTGCCCATGCTTGGCAGCAACAACGGAATTATCTATATTACAGGGCCCACCGGAAGCGGTAAGTCCACTACACTGTACATGATTCTGGAATACCTTTCCGGCAGGATGGTGAATATTTCTACCATAGAGGATCCGGTGGAGAAAAATGTGGCGGGCATTAACCAGACCCAGGTAAACCCGGTGGCAGGTCTGACCTTTGATATGGGACTGCGGGCACTGTTGCGGCAGGATCCCGATATTATCATGGTGGGAGAGACCCGAGACGGTGAAACGGCAGAAATATCCGTCCGCGCGGCTATCACCGGGCATGTGGTTTTAAGCACGCTGCACACAAACGACGCGGCGTCAACCATTGTACGTCTGGAAGACATGGGGGTGGAAACTTATCTGGTAGCCAACTCCCTGGTGGGCATTGTGGCACAGCGTCTGATGCGCAAGGTCTGCACCAACTGCAGCCAGGAGGTGGATACCACTTCCGAAGAGCGCAAACTGCTGGGAGAGGATGTAAAGCGCATCAGGAGAGGCATGGGATGTGCCCAGTGCAATAATACCGGTTACAGGGGACGGACAGCCATCCATGAGATACTGATCATCGATGCCGCGCTGCGCCGCATGATTTCCGGTCATGCCACAGTGGAAGAGATCATCAATTACGGCAGGGAGCATCAGGATATGCGCACTCTGCGGGAAAGCGGCCTGAAGCTTGTGAAAGAGGGCATCACCACCCCGGAGGAACTGATGAAGATCGCATACGAATAGGCATTTTGCAGGGGAAGGGCGCCGGAAGTCCGTCTGGACTGAAGGCTCCGTTTCTTGTCCGCATTCTCAAAAATTCTTTAGACAATGATATTTTATCTGGTTTTCACCCTTTGATTTCCTATATAATCACATAGCGTTCAGACTTCGGCATTTTCCTGATTTTGAAATAGTTTTGGCCGGGGCGCCCGGTATTTTGGCCGCTTATGCCACAATTCTGCCCAGGGAGGTACTGTCTGCCGGGAAATCTGCCGGAGCAGGCGTCTGCCGGCTTTGAGCCCATATGATGCCATGAATTTGCTGCCGATATGGAACATTTCGAAGGGAAGGATGTGTTTACCATGAAGAAGAGCAGTGAAGACATTGATTTTATGGCTGATGTCATTTATAATAAAACAAGGAAAAGATGCGGTGGATGTGTCAGCACACTAGAAGGGAGGGTCCAGATTATGTGTAATTGGTCACAATGTATAGAAGAAAGGGCAATTAAGACGGGTATTGCACAAGGCATCGCAGAAGAGCGAATTGGCGCTATTGAGCGAATGATCAGGGCGAACGCTACCAAAGAGCAGATAATTTCTTACGGATATACAGAAGAGGAGTATGCGGAAGTAGAAAATTCTTTGTATGTAAATGTATAAAATGTGAGGCATCATCCCATGTCCGATATGGCATGGGATGATGCTTTGCAGAAAATGGACCGGGAATTTAAATTGATTATTCCAAAATGTCAGGTGATATGCTATAATATCAGCTTGTATCAAACCCTTTGCAGGGGAAGGGATTTTGCGTGTATTGACTGGCACGTTGAAATGGAATTAGTAACTGCCAGGCTCTCTGGCAGATTCACAGCTGAAAAATACGAAGAAAAACCAAAGGAGATTAAGATAATATCTCTATATAACGGTTTAAAGTTTGATAAATGCTAGGGTTGAAAGCAATTTGATTTCCATGTAAGCCTTTATATCTTTATAAGGTTTTATGTGAAAAAATGTCTTGTCCTTTCTGAAATGTTGGAGGGTTGATTGTATGGCGGAATTGAAAACAAAGGAATATAAGAAATTTGAAGATATTAAGCATATCAGAGAAGATGGATCGGAGTTTTGGAGCGCGAGAGAGCTGGCGGATGCTTTGGAATATACACAATGGCGAAATTTTAGCAAAGTGATTGAAAGGGCTATGATTGCCTGTGAGAACAGTGGTCATGATGTGTTTGACGATTTTGCTGAGGTCAGCAAAATCGTAGATGATTGAGAGAGAGCATATGGCGAGGCTAAGGGCGAAGGCGAAGAAGGGGACGATAATGCTGGATGAATGATTGTTATCGAGAAGGAATTAAAAATTACCAAAGATGGATAATTGGTACGTAACCAAACCTTGAAAGGCGAGAACCCTATAAAATATAAGAAAAACCAAAGGAGATTAAGATAAAATGAAATTAGGAATCGTGGGTTTACCGAATGTGGGAAAGAGTACTTTATTCAATTCCCTGACAAAAGCGGGAGCGGAATCCGCAAACTATCCCTTCTGTACCATTGATCCCAATATCGGGATTGTCTCTGTGCCGGATGAGCGGCTGAAATTGCTGGGAGATATGTATCATTCCAGGAAGGTGACGCCTGCCGTAATTGAGTTTGTGGATATTGCGGGACTGGTGAAGGGAGCGTCCAAAGGGGAAGGCCTGGGCAATCAGTTTCTGAGCAATATCCGCGAGGTGGATGCCATTGTCCATGTGGTAAGATGTTTTGAAGATTCCAATGTGGTGCATGTGGATGGGAGTGTGGATCCGCTGCGTGACATTGAGACCATCAACCTGGAACTGATTTTTTCTGACCTGGAACTGCTGGAAAGACGGATAGCCAAGGTTTCCAAGACGGCCAGAATGGACAAAACCTGTGCCAAAGAACTGAGCCTTCTGGAGAGAATCAAGGAACATCTTGAAGCCGGAAAGCCGGCCAAGACCCTGGAGACGCAGGATGAGGAGGAACAGGCGCTGTTTGCCGGACTGTCCCTTCTGACCGGAAAACCGGTTATTTATGCCGCGAATGTAGGGGAGGAGGACCTGGCCGACGACGGTGCATCCAATGAGAAAGTGGCAAGGGTAAAAGCCTTTGCGGAAGAAGAGCACAGTGAGGTTTTCGTGATCTGCGCCCAGATTGAGCAGGAGATCTCGGAACTGGACGAGGATGAGAAGGCAATGTTCCTGGAGGATCTGGGGCTGGCGGAGTCAGGCCTGGAAAAACTGATCAAGGCCAGCTATTCCCTGCTGGGACTGATGAGCTTCCTCACCGCGGGGGAGGACGAGACCCGGGCGTGGACCATCCGGATCGGTACAAAGGCGCCCCAGGCCGCGGGGAAGATTCACTCGGACTTTGAGAGAGGTTTTATCAAAGCGGAAGTGGTCAATTACCGGGATTTGCTGGAGCAGGGATCTCTTTCCGCCGCCCGCGAAAAAGGTCTGGTGGGTATTGAGGGAAAGGAATATGTGGTCAGGGATGGAGATGTGATTTTGTTTCGCTTTAATGTGTGAGGTGTCATATGAATGCTGGTGATATTGCGTTTCCGAATCTTGGAATATATCTGAAAGATGTGCCGAAAAATTTCAGCGTTTTTGGCTTTGAGATTGCCTTTTACGGTCTTCTCATCGGTGTGGGCGTGCTCTGCGGGATCCTGATGGCGGCCCATATGGCCAAGGTGACGGGGCAGAATCCGGATGACTACTGGGATTTCGCCTTATATGCGGTTTTCTTTTCCATTATAGGCGCCCGCATCTATTATGTGATATTTGCATGGGATTTCTACAAGGATGACCTGATGGGGATATTCCGGCTGCGGAGCGGCGGCCTGGCCATTTACGGAGGTGTCATAGCGGCCTTCATCACATTGTTTGTGTACTGCAGGATCAAGAAGAAAAATCCCCTGCTCATGGGCGACACTGCCATGCCGGGACTGATTCTGGGACAGGCCGTGGGACGCTGGGGAAATTTTATGAACCGGGAGGTGTTCGGCGAATATTATAACGGACTTTTTTCCATGCAGCTGCCGGTGGAGGCAGTCAGGGCCAGGGATATTTCGGAGAATATAGCCGCACATATTCCGGAGGGGGCCAATTATATCAATGTGCACCCCACATTTCTCTATGAGAGTGTGTGGAACCTTCTGGTGTTTGCCGCGCTGCTGCTTTTCCGGAAGCATAAAAAATTTCACGGTGAGCTGTGCCTGCTGTATTTCGGAGGATATGGCCTGGGCCGTTTCATCATTGAGGGAATCCGCACGGACACGCTTTTTATACCCGGCACCACGGTTCCCGTCTCCCAGGTGCTGGCCCTTGCCATGGTTGTTTTCTCTCTGGCAGCGGATGTGCTGGTACGGCTTGGAATGAAAAAAAAGACTTCGGCGTGATGTGGCATTTCATCCGTAAAATTTTTTTGGCTCTCAGTGAAAACTATATATATGGTATCAAATGAGGACAACATACTATATATAGTATGGAATTCCTTAAAAGCACCCTGTAAGTAGATTGCAGGGTGCTTTTTTGCGTTTCATCCGTACAAATTTTCGGGTTGTCAAATGCCCGGTTTTATATTAAAATCAATTGATAAGTGGGATAGATATGGCATCAGATACCATAAAGTGGGATGAAAACCCAGTGTGTGGACAGGTTCTGATGCGGACCTGGCGGCGGCCCCGCTTCGGATAGGTGGTGATTGCTTTGTTTAAGGGCAGATACAATCATACGATAGACCCGAAGGGCAGGCTGAGCATTCCTTCCAAGTACCGTGAAATTCTGGGAGACGAATTTGTACTTTCAAAAGGAATGGATGGCTGTTTATTTGTGTATGCCAATGCTGAATGGGATGCTTTTGAGGCAAAGCTGTCATCACTGCCGCTGATCAACGAGGATGCAAGAAAGTTTGCGCGTTTCTTTCTCTCAGGCGCGCAGACAGTCACTGTGGACAAGCAGGGACGTATCCTGGTGCCCCAGGATCTGAGGGATTTTGCCGGCCTGGAGAAAGATGTGGTTTTCGCAGGTCTGGGAAGCCGCATTGAAGTGTGGAGCGCCGACAAATGGAAGACAAATGACGAACAGATTGATATTAACGCAATATCCAGGGGTATGGCAGATCTGGGACTGACAATTTAGGCTGTAAAAATGTCTGTGGAAAGATGAAAGAAGGTGAAGATGGGAAGAGAAATGGAAGGGACGCAGAACAGGGGATTTGAACACACCTCCGTACTTCTGGCAGAAACCATCGAACAACTTTGCGTGAAACCGGACGGAATCTATGCAGACGGCACACTGGGCGGGGGCGGACATGCCTTTGAAGTGTGCAGGAGACTGGAAGGAGGACATTTTTACGGGACAGACCAGGACGAGGATGCCATATGCGCGGCTTCGGAAAGACTTCGGCCTTTTGCGGGGAAAGTGACGATTTTCAGGGACAATTACTGTAATCTGAGGAAGAGACTGATTCAGGAGGGCGTGGAGCATGTGGACGGTATTCTGCTGGACCTGGGTGTGTCCTCTTACCAGTTTGACAACGGGGACAGAGGATTTTCCTACCGTTTTGACGCACCCCTGGACATGCGGATGGACCGCAGGCAGATATTGACTGCAGGGTACATTGTGAACAATTATCCGGAAAATGATCTGTACCATATTATCAGAGATTATGGGGAGGAGAAATTTGCGAAGAATATTGCAAAATACATTGTGAGAATGCGGGCGGAAAGCCCCGTGGAAACTACTTTTGAATTAAATGAAATCATCCGGGCTGCCATTCCCGCAAAAATGCGTAAGGACGGGCATCCCTCCAAAAGGACATACCAGGCCCTGCGCATCGAATGCAACCGGGAGCTGGATGTACTGAAGGATTCCCTGGATGATTTTATTGATATACTGAATCCGGGGGGAAGACTGTGTGTCATCACATTCCACTCCCTGGAAGACCGTATTGTAAAGAGCGTGTTTAAAAGAAATGAGGCTCCCTGTACCTGCCCTCCGGAATTTCCGGTGTGTGTGTGCGGGAAAGTTTCAAAGGGTACTGTAGTGACGAAGAAACCCACTTTGCCGAGTGAAGAGGAACTTGCGGAAAACAGCCGTTCCAGAAGTGCAAAGTTAAGAACTTTCCAGAAAAAATAGGGCGGTAAGGATTTCCAGTCCTGCAAATGACATAGGAAAAGAATTGGGGTATCCGGGCATGGGAAGTGCATGGGTCCCCGGAAGGTAAATGAAAAAGAAAGCAGGGACGATTATGGGCCGGAACAAAAAAAGATATGGACGGGACACATATGACAATCGAAGACGGCAGGACTACATGGAGCAGGAAGCATATATTTACGGAAACACGGTACGAAAACCGGAACCGGTAAGAACCAAAAGGGACCAGCGGCAGACGCCGGTGAGAAAGCCGCGCACGGTAGTCCGCAAAAACCGTGACAAGGCACGGTATATGAATGCGGGTTATGTGATGTTTCTGGTGGCGGCGCTGTGCAGCGCTGCGTACATACTGGTGAATTATATCCAGCTGCAGGCTCATCTGACCAACCTGACAAAGATAGTGGCAATCAGAGAGAGTACGCTGAATGATCTGAAAGTGAAAAATGACGAAGCTTACAACCGCATCATCAGCGGAATTGACCTGGAGGAAATCAAGAGAATTGCCCTGATGGAACTGGGAATGGTCTATGCCCAGGAAGGACAGATCATAGAGTATGAAAATAAGAGTGCGGACTATATGCGTCAGGTGACAGAGAATGAATAAAAGAAGAAGAAAAAGAGCAAGACAGGGCAAAAAAAGGGGTTTCCCCATAAAGATGCAGAAAAAACTGCTGGTGCTGTACGCCCTGATCCTGCTTGCCTTTGTGGTGCTGAGCGGCCGGCTGGTGTGGATCATCCGGGAAAACGAGACAAAATACCAGAAACAGGTTCTGAGCCAGCAAAGATATTCTTCCACGGTCATTCCTTTCCGCAGGGGCAATATTGTGGATGCCAAGGGAACCCGGCTTGCCACCAGCGAGAAGGTATATAATCTGGTGATTGACGCCAAGGTGATGACAAGCAAGTTAAAGGGGGAGGCCATCTATCTGGAGCCCACCCTGACGGCGCTGGGGGAGCATTTTGACCTGGATATGGGAAAGATCAGGGAATATGTCACCACCAACAGCAATTCCTCCTGGTACGTGCCCCTGAAGCGACTGACCTATGATGAGATCAGCGGGTTTAAAGAAGCCATGGAAGAGAAGGACTCCTATATCAATGGCGTCTGGTTTGAAGAAGAATATAAAAGGACTTACCCCTATGGTTCCCTGGCATCGGACCTGATCGGATTTACCACTACGGACAGCCAGGGAAGCTACGGGCTGGAAGAGTATTACAATGATATCCTCAACGGCATCAACGGCAGGGAATATGGCTATCTGAATGATGATCTGGCCCTGGAACGCACGGTGAAATCCGCCGTGGATGGTTATAACATTCATACCACTATCGATGCCAACCTGCAGATGATAGTGGAGAAAAACCTGAAAAAGTTTAATGAAGAAAACAAGAATAAGTCCAGGGAGGGAAACGGGGCGGAGAACGTGGGCTGTGTGATGATGGATGTAAACACAGGCGAAGTGCTGGCCATGGCCAGCTATCCCGATTATGATTTAAATGATACCCGCAATCCGGAAGCCCTCATAGGATCCAGAATGGTGGAACAGATCACCAATGCCGCCGGTTATTATGAGATCAAAAAGACGAACACCGTACTCAATGAAGAGAACATAGCGGCCATGGATGACGACCAGCTGTATGTGAATTTAAATTATTTATGGAAGAATTTCTGTATCACGGAGACCTATGAGCCCGGTTCCACGGCAAAGCCTTTTACCGTGGCGGCGGCTCTGGAGCAGGGCGCCATAACCCCCGACACCAGTCTGGAGTGTACCGGGCTGCTGGAAATAGGAGGCTATAAGATTAAATGTCATGCGGGCAGCTGCGGCTGGCTGACGCTGGAGCAGGCCGTGGCCAAATCCTGCAATGTGAGCATGATGCGGATTGCCCAGATGATGGGAAATGAGGATTTCTGTAAATTCCAGCAGGTTTTTAATTTCGGACTGAAGACCAATATTGACCTGGCGGGTGAGGCCAGGACGGCCAGCCTGATTTACACTGCGGACAAGATGGGGCCTACGGATTTGGCAACCAACAGTTTCGGACAGAACTTTAATGTGACCATGATTGAGATGATCACGGGATTCTGTTCCCTGATCAACGGGGGATATTACTATGAACCCCACGTGGTGAATAAAATTACCAATGCCAGCGGGGCCACCGTCCAGAACATCGATCCGAGAGTATTAAAACAGACGGTGTCGGAGTCAACTTCGGCGCTGATCAGACAGTATTGCAAGGCGGTGGTGGATTACGGTACCGGCAAAACAGCCAGGCCTCCCGGATACTCCCTGGGCGGCAAGACGGGAACGGCAGAAACCATAGATCCCGTTACCAACAAGCGTTCCGAAAATGAGTATGTGGTATCCTTTATCGGCGCGGTGCCGGCAGACAATCCCCAGGTTGCCATCTATGTGGTGGTGGACCGGGTAAACGCGGATAAGCAGGACAATGCCAGGTTTGCCACCAAGATCACCCGGGACATTCTCATGGAGGCCCTGCCTTATCTGAATATCTTTATGACGGAACCTCTCACGGATGAGGAGAAGGCGGAACTGGATGCCTTACAGCAGGATATCACAAACCAGTATATCCAGACGCCGGAAGACGGTGAAGGGGCTGACCCGGACAACCCGGAAGGGGGCAGCCAGGATAACCCGGAAGGCGGGGAGGAGGCTGACCCGGACAATCCGGAAGGCGGGGAACAGGGCGGCCCGGACAACCCGGAAGGCGGGGAGGATGGGCAGAACGCACCCTGGATGGACTATCCCATTGACGACGAAACCGGGTACCGTGTGGGACCGGATGGAAGACAGTATGATGCGCAGACCGGTGTACCTGTGGAGGGAGGCGAATCGGTTCCCAATCCGGATCTTCCCCTGAATCCGGGACTGACTGGCGCGGGGTAAGTCCGGCGTGCCTGCCGCAATCCGGGGTATGTGCCGAAAACAGCGCAGAAAAGGAGAAAAGAGATTCATATCTTTTGCCTGAGAGGAATATAAGTATATCAATACCTTTTGTATGAGGATTGATTTGCTCAACAATAAAATAGTTCACAGAAAGAAAATTCTGGTGAGTTTTCTGCTTTGTACGGGTATGTTTGTATTTTTGTTCGGGAGGCTGGTCTATTTATGTGTGTGGCAGGCAGAGCATTATGCCAGCCAGGCCACTGACCTGCATGAGCGGGAACGCAGTATCAAGGCCGCCAGAGGCCGCATCCTGGACTGTAACGGCAAAGTGCTGGCAGACAACAAGACGGTCTGTACGGTATCTGTCATATACAATCAGATAGAGGATCCGGAAGAAGTCATCGCGGTTCTGTGCAGGGAACTGGAACTGACGGAAGATTATGTCAGGAAAAGGGTGGAGAAGTATTCTTCCATGGAGCGTATCAAAAGCAATGTGGAGAAAACCATAGGCGACAGAATCCGGGAATATGACCTGGCCGGGGTGAAGGTGGATGAAGACTACAAACGGTATTACCCCTATCATGACCTGGCCAGCAAGGTGCTGGGATTTACCGGGGGTGACAATCAGGGAATTATCGGGCTGGAAGTGGCTTATGATAAATACCTGGAGGGAGAACCGGGAAAGATCCTGACCGTGACGGATGCCAAGGGCATCGAGGTGGAATCTGCCGGCGAGCGGCGCATTGAGCCGGTGAGCGGGCTGGATTTATGTATCAGCATGGATATGAACATCCAGTCTTATGCCACACAGCTGGCAAACCAGGCGCTGGCCACCAAGGAGGCCGACAGTGTCTCTATACTGGTGATGAATCCCGTGAGCGGGGAGATCCTGGCCATGGTAAATGCGCCGGAATTTGACCTGAACGATCCTTTTAAACTTCCGGAGGGGACACAGGAAAATATCACCGCGGAAGAAAAACAGAACATATTAAACGGTATCTGGCGTAATGGCTGTATTAATGATACATACGAACCGGGATCCACCTTCAAGGTTATCACGGCAGCGGCGGGGCTGTCGGAGGGGGTGGTGACGCCGGAAAGTTCTTTCAGTTGTCCGGGTTTTATCATAGTGGATGACAGAAAGATACGGTGCCACAAGGTATCCGGGCACGGCAGTCAGGATTTTACCCATACCATGATGAATTCCTGTAACCCGGCGCTGATCACTGTGGGACTCCGGCTGGGTCTGGACAGCTATTACAGTTATTTCGAAAGTTTCGGTCTCAAAAAAAAGACCGGTATCGACCTGCCCGGCGAGGCGGGAACCATTATGCATAAGAAGGAAAACATGGGAAATGTGGAACTTGCCACCGTGGCTTTCGGCCAGTCCTTTCAGATTACGCCCATACAGCTTCTGACCACGGTGTCGTCCATTATCAACGGCGGAAATCGGATTACGCCCCATTTCGGCGTGAAAACCCTTGACAGTGAGGGGAATGTGGTGGAGGTGTTTGAATACCCGGTGACGGAGGGCATTGTCTCGGAGGAAACCAGCGCTACCATGCGTGAGATTCTGGAGAAGGTTGTGGCCGAGGGAAGCGGTAAGAACGGAAAGGTGGAGGGCTTTCAGGTGGGCGGAAAGACGGCCACCAGCCAGACCCTGCCCAGGGGAAGCGGGCGTTATATTGCATCCTTCATCGGTTTTGCGCCGGCAGATGATCCGCAGGTGATTGCCCTTGCCATTGTGAATAATCCCCAGGGTGTCTATTACGGGGGCCAGGTGGCGGCGCCTATCATCCGTCAGCTTTATGAGAACATTCTTCCGTATCTGGGGATAGCGGAATATCATGAATGAGAGGAAATGCGATGGGTAAGATCAGCATAACAGCGGTAATGGTTTCATTCTGTATCAGCGCATTGGCGGGACCGGTGCTGATTCCCTTCTTAAGGTGGCTGAAATGCGGCCAGACGGTGAGGGATGACGGTCCGGCGGCCCATCTGAAGAAAACGGGGACCCCCACAATGGGAGGGATCCTGATTCTGGCCAGTGTGCTGGCCACTTCGGTGATCTTCATGGAAAAATATCCGAAGATTGCACCGGTTCTGTTTCTCACGGTGGGATTCGGGCTGGTGGGGCTTGCGGATGATTACATAAAAGTGGTGTGCAGACGTTCCATGGGACTTTCGGCCTGGCAGAAGCTGGCGGGACAGATGACCGTTACGGGGGTTTTCGCGTGGTATCTGACCCGGTACACGGACGTGAGCCTGGCCATGAAAGTTCCCTGGTTTCCCGGTAAATACGTGGACTTTGGCATCTGGAATATTCCGGTCCTGTTTTTCATTGTGCTGGGCACCGCCAACGGGACGAATTTTACGGACGGGCTGGATGGACTGGCGGGGAGTGTGACCCTGATGGTGGCAGTGTTTTTTTCGGTGGCGGCGATAGGAACCCATGCGGGAATCGAGCCCATAACCTGCGCGGTGGCAGGAGCGCTCATGGGCTTCCTGCTCTTCAATGTACACCCGGCGGCAGTGTTCATGGGAGATACCGGATCGCTGGCCCTGGGGGGTTTTGTGGCAGGATGTGCCTATATGATGCAGATGCCCTTATACATAGTTATCATAGGTCTGGTTTATCTGATGGAGGTTCTGTCGGTTATCCTGCAGGTGGGCTGCTATAAGATCAGCGGGGGGAAGAGAATTTTTAAAATGGCGCCGCTTCATCATCATTTTGAACTTTGCGGGTGGTCCGAGACAAGGATTACGGCACTGTTTACGATTATCACGGCGCTGATGTGCCTGCTGGCCTTGAGGGCGATGGGATGAGTTCCCGGAAAGAGGCGCAGGCAGCGCGGGGAACGCGCGCATGACAGTACCGGAATAACGGTACCGGATAGGAGAAATAAAATGGAATCAGGAAGAAAATGTCTGGTGGTTGGCTCAGGGGTCAGCGGCCTGGGTTCGGTGGGGCTTCTGGAGCATATGGGCGCGGAAGTGACGCTGTATGACAGCAATGAGAAACTGACGGAAGAGGATCTGCGGGAACTTCTGCCGGCGGAGGGCAAAACAGCCTGCGTGGCCGGTGAAATGCCGGAAGAACTGGTGAGAGAGACCGAGACTCTGGTCTTAAGCCCGGGGGTGCCCACGGATATTCCGCTGGTGAACCGGTTCAGGGATGCGGGGGCGGAGATCATCGGTGAGATAGAACTGGGATACCGCCAGGAAAAAGGAAAAGTGGCGGCCGTCACGGGCACCAACGGCAAGACCACCACCACCACTCTGTTGGGAGAGATCATGAAGGCCCATAAGGGCGGGGAAAAGGTGTTTGTGGTGGGGAATATCGGAAATCCGTATACTTCGGAATGTCTGAAGACTTCCGGGGATACGGTGACAGTGGGGGAGATCAGTTCCTTCCAGCTGGAGACCATACGGTATTTTCATCCGGCTGTTTCGGCAATCCTGAATATCACGCCGGATCATCTGAACCGTCATCATACCATGGAAGCTTATGTGGCGGCCAAGGAGAATATTGCGCGAAACCAGACCCGGGATGATATCTGTGTGCTGAATTACGATAATAAATATACGAGAGATTTCGGCGGCAGGTGTCCGGCAAAGGTGGTTTTCTTTTCTTCGGGGGAAATTCTGGAGGATGGATACTGCCTGAGAGGGGAAAAGATCGTAAAGATGTCCGGGGGGCAGGAGCGGGAACTTCTGGATATCCATAAGGATATGAATCTGGTGGGACTGTGCAATGTGGAGAATGTCATGGCGGCCATTGCCATGGCCGAAGGAATGGGAGTTCCCATGGATACCATTCTGAAGGTGGTCCGGGACTTTAAGGCAGTGGAGCACAGGATCGAGTTTGTGGCTTCCAGGGGAGGGGTGGACTATTATAACGACTCCAAGGGAACCAATCCGGATGCCGCCATTCAGGGAATCCGGGCCATGCATAAGCCCACGGTACTGATCGGGGGAGGATATGACAAGGAGAGTTCGTATGACGACTGGATTGAAAGCTTTGAGGGAAAAGTAAAATGGCTGGTGCTCATCGGACAGACGAGGGAGAAAATCGCGGAATGTGCCAGGAAACATGGATTTGACCGGATCCGGTTTGCGGATACCTTTGAGGAGTGCCTGAAATTATGCACGATGCTTGCGGAGAGCGGTGACGCCGTGCTTCTTTCCCCTGCGTGCGCCAGCTGGGGGATGTTCCCAAATTATGAGGTGAGGGGACGGCAGTTTAAGGAATATGTCCGGGGACTGGAAGAAGGAAGCCTGTAGGAAAGTAGGGAGTGTATATGGCAGTACCGCGCAAGGGAAAGCAAAGGAAAAAAGAACAGTCCGAATATTTTTTTGATTACAGCCTTCTGTTTATCGTCCTGTTTCTGCTGGGATTCGGGCTGGTGATGATATACTCGGCCAGTTCCTATAATGCATTCGAGGAATTTGAAGATACGGCATATTATCTGAAAAAGCAGCTGGTGGCAGTGATTGTGGGTCTGGTGGCCATGATTGTGGCGGCCAATTTCGATTACCGCAGGCTGGCATATCTGGCGACACTTGGATACGTAGGATCTGCCCTGCTGATCCCCGCAGTGCTGTCGCCGCTGGGGGTGGAATCCCACGGCGCAAAACGATGGATCCGTATTCCCGGCATCGGCTTTAACCTGCAGCCTGCAGAAGTGGCAAAGGTGGGAATGATCCTGTTTCTGGCAGTGCTGGTCTGCAAGATGGGAAAAGGGATCCGGACCTTTAAGGGATTTTGCGTCATGGTGGCTTTTCCGCTTCCCATTGCGGCGGAGATTTACCTGATTACCCAGAACATGAGTTCTGCCATTATCATTCTGGGAATTTCCGTTCTTATGGTATTTGTGGCAAGTCCGGATTATAAAAAATTTGTGATTATGGGACTGTTGGTGGTGGCCGTGGCGGCAGTGGTGATTTACCTGGTGGTGTCAGGCAGCGATTTTCTGGCGTTCCGCGGCAACCGGATCCGGTCATGGCTGGACCCGGAGAGCGATCCCACCGATACGGGTTTCCAGACCCTCCAGGGCCTGTATGCCATAGGCAGCGGGGGAATCTGGGGCAAGGGACTGGGGCAGAGTATGCAGAAGCTCAGCTTTCTGCCGGAGTCCCAGAATGACATGATTTTTTCCATCATCTGCGAGGAACTGGGACTTTTCGGGGCAGTGGCCGTTATCCTGATGTTTATCATGCTGTTGTGGAGGATGATGGTGATTGCCAATAATGCGCCGGATCTGTTCGGAGCCATGCTGGTAGTAGGGGTTATGGGACATATTGCCATACAGGCAATTCTCAATATCGCCGTTGTGACGGCAACCATACCCAACACGGGAATTTCCCTTCCCTTTATCAGTTACGGAGGCTCTTCGGTATTGTTTCTGCTGATAGAGATCGGAATTGTCCTGAGCGTGGCCAAGAGGATACAGCTGAAGGAATTATAATGGGAAAAGGAGTCAGGGCACGAAAAACGCGGGACAAGGTACACAGGAAACATTTCCTTCATAGGATAGAATAGTTCAATTATTAAGAAGCCGGATGGTGCTTTATGGATTCTATTCGTGTTCAGGGGGGCGTGGCCCTTCAGGGAAAAGTTCGCATACAAGGTTCCAAAAATGCTTCTCTGCCTGTCCTGGCGGCTACTCTGCTGGTGGAAGAGAGGTCTTTTATCAAAAATTGTCCAAGGATAGCGGATGTACATTCCATGGTCAGTCTGCTGAAATGCCTGGGCTGCTGCGTACGTTGGCAGGAGACGGGCATTGTGGTGGATTCGTCATGCGTGAGAAAGAGAGAGATGTGCCAGAAGGCCGTTACGGGGATGCGCTCCTCCCTTTGTCTTCTGGGCGCCCTCATAGGCAGATTCGGTGAAGTGATCATGGAATACCCGGGAGGATGCGTCATCGGCCAGCGGCCTATTGATCTTCATATGGCGGCTCTTGGGCAGATGGGAGTAAAATTTACACAGAAAAACGGTCTGCTTATGGCTTCGGCGGAAAGACTGTGCGGGGCATGTATCAGACTGCCGTTTCCTTCGGTGGGGGCCACTGAAAATATCATACTGGCAGGTGTGGCGGCGGAAGGGGTGACCGTTCTGGAAGGAGCGGCGCTGGAGCCGGAGATAGGGGCATTGTGCCGTTATCTGTGCTGCTGCGGAGCCTGCATCGAAGGCGTGGGAAGCGGACGGCTTGTGATCCATGGAGGAAGACGGCTGCGCGGAACAACGTTTCGTGTGCCGGCAGACAGAATTGTGGCGGGGACATACCTTCTTGGCTGCATCGGCACCGGGGGCAGCGCTTTTCTGGAACAGGCTCCGGAGGAGGACATGGCAGCGGTGCTGGAGACGGCCAGGCAGATGGGAGGATATGTGTGTACCTGCAGGGAAGGTATCTATGTCCAGGCGCCCCGGCGGCCAAAGCCGGTCCGGCTTGTGACAGCAACCTACCCGGGTTTTCCCACGGATCTGCAGTCGGTGGTGCTGGCAGCGGAGACAAGGGGAGACGGCACCACTTATATAGAAGAAAAAATTTTTGAAAACCGTTTCCGGATTGTGGAAGAGCTGACAAAGATGGGCGCCTGCATCGACAAAGTGGATTCCGGCCGGGTGGCTGTCCACGGCGTGGAAAGGCTGCATGGCGCAAAGGTTACGGCAAGGGAACTGCGGGGCGGCGCCGCCCTGGTGACAGCAGGGGTGATGGCAGAAGGAGAGAGCTTTGTGGAAGGATGTTCCTTTATATACCGCGGATATGAAAATATCGGCAGGGATTTCAGAGAGTTAGGAGCGCGTGTGACAAGTGTTTAAAAGTAAAAGTACACGTGTAGGCATTCTGATAGTGGTTTTGTTTGCAGCGGCGCTGCTGGGGGCCGGTTTTTATATCAGGAATGCCTACACAATCCAGACAGTTTATGTGGAGGGAAATGTCCACTATACGGAGGAAGAAATCAAGTCCATAGTCATGGACGGATTTCTGGGGAATAATTCCCTCTATCTGTCCCTGAAATATAAAAACAAGGGGATAGAGGGAATTCCTTTCGTGGATGTGGTGGATGTGGATATCCTTTCCCCGGACACTGTCAAGATTATTGTGTACGAAAAAATCCTCATAGGCTGTGTGCGGTATCTGGATACCTATGTATATTTTGACAGGGATGGTTATGTGGTGGAGAGTTCCAGCGTCCGGACCACGGGAGTGCCGCAGGTGCTGGGACTGAAATTTGACTATATTGTGACGGGGAAAATGCTTCCGGTGGAGGATGAGGCTGTTTTTAACAGTATTCTGAATGTCACAAAGCTGCTGCAGAAGTACAGCCTTTCCCCGGACAAGATATATTTCAACGGCGCAGGGGAGATCACCCTTTATTTTGGTGAAACGAAGGTGGCGCTGGGCAATGAAGCCGCTTTCCTGGAGGACAAGCTGATGCTGATTCCGGAGTTTCTGTCGCAAATCCAGGGAAAGAAAGGAATTCTCCAGATGCAGACTTATGACGAGGACAGCGGGAAATATACATTTAAACCGGAGGGACAGGGATAAATGAAATGATTTCGTCCAAATTTTTTTCAGAAAACAGTTGATTAATTTGAAAAATGATTATATGATAGTAGGTGTGGTATAAAGTGAAAAATTGGAATTGCCCAGTTAAAAAATGCCAAAAGTAAATGAGGGCGCATCTGTCCGGACAAAAGAGTGTGCCGGGGACGCGGAAGATAGAAAGAGATCTTTGTTCCCCACAACAGAAGACCCGCAAAGCGGGGATTCCATTGTCGGGCCGGAGCCGGTATGACAGGTGCGAAACTGGAATAGGAGGATACACTCTTGCTTGAAATTAAGACAAACGATGCTGAATCTGCTGCCAAGATTATTGTGGTCGGTGTGGGCGGTGCAGGTAACAATGCTGTGAATAGAATGGTTGACGAACAGATTGAAGGGGTGGAGTTTATCGGTGTGAACACCGACAAACAGGCGTTGCAGCTCTGTAAGGCGCCCACACTGCTGCAGATCGGTGAGAAGCTGACCAAGGGACTGGGGGCAGGCGCGAAGCCGGAGATCGGAGAGAAAGCGGCCGAGGAGAGCGCAGAGGAGATCAGCGCTGCCCTGAAAGGCGCGGACATGGTGTTTGTCACCTGCGGTATGGGCGGCGGTACCGGGACCGGCGCGGCGCCGGTGGTGGCAAGACTTGCAAAGGATATGGGAATTCTTACGGTAGGTGTGGTTACCAAGCCTTTCCGTTTTGAGGCCAGGACGCGTATGGTGAATGCCATGAGCGGTATTGAGCGTATCAAGGAGCATGTGGATACGCTGATCGTGATTCCCAATGATAAGCTTCTGGAGATTGTGGACAGGCGCACTACCATGCCGGAGGCTTTGAAGAAGGCGGACGAAGTGCTTCAGCAGGCGGTTCAGGGTATCACGGACCTGATCAATCTGCCCGCTATCATCAACCTGGATTTTGCGGACATCCAGACTGTCATGAAGGACAAGGGTATCGCACATATCGGTATCGGCGAGGGCAAGGGTGACGACAAGGCACTCATGGCCGTGAAAATGGCCGTGGAGAGCCCGCTTCTGGAAACCACCATCAGCGGTGCCACGGATGTCATACTTAATGTATCCGGTGATATTACCCTGCCGGATGCCAGCGATGCGGCAGACTTTGTGCAGAGTCTCACCGGGGAGGATATCAATATTATTTTCGGTGCCATGTATGATGAGTCCAAGTCGGACAGCTGCACGGTTACGGTCATAGCCACAGGACTGGAGGACACGGCCGGCAGCAGCCAGCTGCAGTCCAGATTCGGCGCAGCCAGCATATACAGGCAGCCTGCCACACACATTGCGTCAAGCTCCCTGAAGGGGCTGAATCCCCAGCCTGCCGTAAAACCCGAGACACCTCCCGCAGGTTCCCAGGGCATTCAGAAGCCGGTGGACATCCGCAGCTCCGTGGAGGAGAAAACCCTGAAAATACCCGACTTTCTGCAGAGAAAATAATGGAAATGTCTTACAGCCGTCCGGTTTTGAACCGGACGGTTTTTTGTCGAAAAATTCTTGGAAACAGCCCCTCTATTTGACAAATTCTTAACTCCCGCCCCTTTATAATAATTATGAAAAGGATGAAGCCAATGCATTATGAATTATATGTTGACAGCCTGTTCTTTATTAACTTTATTATGAATCTGTATCTTCTGATACTGGTAAACCATTCCGCGTTTCACATGGCCTGTACCCGGAGAATTCTTCTGGGGGCGGCTGTGGGAGCGGTGTGTTTCCTGTTTCCGTTTCTGGGGAGAGGTTTTGTGGCAGTGAAGCTGGTTCTGGGGATTTTCGCCGGGACAGCCGGGATGTTATATATTACTTTTCCCATAAAGGGCATCAGAATGTTTCTGAAGCTGTTGGAGAAGCTGGCGCTATATTCTTTCGGGATGGGAGGAGCTGTTCTTTTTCTGATCAGATGCCTGCCGGGGGCAAGAAAGTTTCTCACCGGCACCATGGGCATTATGGGGGTGGGAGGCATTGCCTTCCTGCTGTTTCGCAGAACAAAACAGAGTTTCGGGGAAAAGAACAATCTGTGCAGGGCGGAATTGACCAGGGAGGGCAGGAGCCTTGCGGTGACGGCCCTGGTGGATTCGGGCAACAGCCTTAAGGAGCCGGTGAGCGGGAAACCCGTTTGTGTGGTGGACAGAAAAGTATTCAGGGAACTCTGGAAAGAAGAGCCGGAATTTTTCCGTGCCATTCCTTATCACAGCATCGGGAAAAAGAAGGGAATCCTGCAGGGATATCTGCTTCCCGGGCTGCTTCTGGAGGCAAATGGCATGAAGATGCAGTTTCGTGATGTGTATGTGGCGGTCAGTGACGAGGAAATCCTGGGAGCGGGAAATGCAGATGCGGAATCCGTGAATATGATAATCAATCCCGGACTTTTATCCAAAGAAAGGGCGGGAGCCGCGGCGATGCGGCAGAATGAGAGGCATAATGATACTGAAAGTGATGATACCGGGCAAAATCCAGTTTAAAATGATCCGGAGGGATAAACTTTTTCTGCACAAAAAAGGTGAAATTCATTATATCGGCGGGGCCGAAGTACTGCCGCCGCCCCTGGAGGTGGAAAAGGAGAGCCAGGTGATCGGAGATCTGGGGACGGAATATGACGACGAGGCAAAAGCCACCCTGATTGAGCATAATTTAAGACTGGTGGTGTACATAGCAAAGAAATTCGACAATACGGGCGTGGGCGTGGAGGATCTGATTTCCATTGGAACCATCGGGCTGATCAAGTCTATCAATACCTTCAAGCCGGATAAAAATATCAAGCTGGCCACTTATGCCTCCAGATGCATTGAGAATGAGATCCTGATGTATCTGAGGAGAAACAACAAGACAAAACTGGAGGTATCCATAGACGAACCCCTGAATGTGGACTGGGATGGAAATGAGCTGCTTTTGTCGGATATCCTGGGGACGGATGAGGATGTGATCTACCGGGATATTGAAAATGAAGTGGAACGCAAGCTGCTGCTGGGCGCCATCAGCAAACTATCGGAGCGGGAAAAGAAGATCATCAATCTGCGCTTCGGCCTGGGAACCAGGGACGGACAGGAAATGACCCAGAAAGAAGTGGCGTCCCTGCTGGGCATCTCCCAGTCCTACATATCCAGACTGGAGAAGAAAATCATGCGGCAGCTGAAAAAAGAGATGAGCAATCATATATAGACTACGCAAAAAAGAGCTGAGTATTTATATACAGGCTATGCAAAAAAGAGCTGAGTAATTATATACAGACTATGTGAAAAAGAGCTGAGCAATTATATATAGACTATACGAAAAAGAGCTGAGTAATAATATATAGACTATGCGAAAAAGAGCTGAGTATTTATATTTAGACTATGCAAAAAAGCCGAAATGGGGTATAATGTTCGCAAAGGGC
>OFHO01000235.1_pt1 | contig 55826 bp, 69 predicted proteins | sample 1521531 | NCBI WGS metagenome assembly OFHO01 (sample SAMEA3504124, study PRJEB24116) | mouse gut metagenome | biome: mouse gut; feature: mouse-associated habitat; material: faeces | place: Denmark | collected 2011
TCGCAGAAATAGCAATAGTAGCTGTAGTAGGGGGACCGCAGCCACGCCCACACCGCCGTCCCTGTACACCCAGCTCTTGCCGCCGATCCACGCCCCCTCGCCCACGGCCCGGAGCAGCCGCCGGAACCGAGCGCCCAGGACGTCGTTCAGCGCCTGGGCGTACTGCTCGTTCTCGGTGTCAAAGGAAAACGGGCGTCCGAAGGAGTAGTTGGTCTTTTGGTCCACCATCTTGGCATACTGATTGTTGACCATGCGGTTGTTAGGGAGGTGCTTCAGCTCTACCAAGTGGCCGTCGTCGTCCAGGGCCATGCGCTTACGGCCAAGCACCGCCTGTTTCCCATCGTAGTACAGCTCCCCGTTGATCTGCCGCTTGCGCTCCGGGGAGGCCAGCCAGGCGGTGATCTCCAGCTCCAGGAACCGTTTATCGGTCATGCCTCGGCGGAAGTTGGTGGCCGTCCGGGCCACGCAATCATCCCGCAAATTCAAAATAACCATAGCCACTCACCCCCTAAAAACTGAAAATGTCCGGCGCAAAAATGCGGTGGACAAAATACCGAACGTCGTCCATGGCGTGGTCGTTCTCCTTGATAGGCTTGTCGCCGCCGGGGGCCTTTTCGTCCCAGCGGTACAGTCCAAACTCCCGGATACAGTCTGTGCAGCCCTCGCAGATGAACAGCCGCCCGGTTTGGAGCTGGGTGGCCACGTCCCGAATACCATCCAACACGGCGTTGGACGCCTTGATGTCGTGAAAGCGCCCGTGCCGTCTGATGGTCTCCAGGAAAGAGGCCGCCGACGGGTCCACGATCACACCCCGGACGGGGAGATCACCGGCCAGCTTCTCCAGCTCCGTGTAATACTCCTCGTCCGTATGCTGGCGGCCCTCTTTCCGGCTGTCGTAGTAATACTCCCGCATCCTGTACCATACCCCATCAGCCCGGCCCCATAGGCCCATGCTGGTGGGGTTGGCGGTGCCGTAGTCCACGCTGATGTAATAGCGGTCATAGGGCCGTGGGACCGCTGGGACAACGTGGAAGTCCTTGTTGAACATGGTATAGATCAGGCCCTCGGCCACCACCCACAGCCCCCGGATGTAGCGGTCATAGAACACCCCGGAATACATACCCTCGTACCGCTTCCGAATACGAGGGGGCAGCGCCAGGTTGTCGTCCATGGTGAAGTGCAGGTGCAGGGCGTTCTTTTCCTTGGGCTTGTTGCCCTCCACCCAGTTTTTATAAAACCAATGTTCGGGGCCTTCCGGGTTACAGTTGAACCAAAACTTACTTCCCTCGATGGAACACCGGGCCAGGGCCTGCTCCACAAAGGACTGGGGCTGCAAGGCCACCTCGTCCAAGAGGACCCCCGCCAGGGTGATGCCCTGGATCAGCATATAGGACGACTCGTCCCGCCCGCCGAACAGGAAGTAGGTGTTCTCCCGCCCGGTGCCGTCGGATATGACCAGCTTGTTCTCGTTCCGCTTCTCCACAATCGTCAAATCCGGCGGGACCCAGTCCCGCAGATTGAGGATCACGTTCCGGCGCAGGCTTTCGATGGTCTTGCCGCATAGGGCGAACTTCTGGCCGCTGAACGTGGCCATGCTCCAGAGGACGAAGCCGACGGTCATGCACACGGTTTTGCCGGAGCGGATAGACCCGTCGCACACCAGGGCGTCACGGTCCCGGAACCGGGGCTGTTGCCACCAAAGCATAGCCAGCAGCTGGCGCTTACTCAACCTCTGGTAAATCATCCGTGTCTACCTCCCCGGCCCCCATGATGGCCGACAGCAGATTGTTCTCCGCGCCCTGGGGCTTGCCGTCGTTCCGGCTGTCCGGCTCCCGCTGATCCAGATACTGCTTGCCCAGCCAGATCGCCATGTTGGCGTTCTTCTTTGCAAGCTCAAACTGGCTCCGGCGGAGGGATATTTTACCCGCGCCGCGCTTTTGTGCAAAAACTTCGGAAAAACCCAGCTTGTAAGTGCGTCTACACCACCGTTCCAAAGTCTTGTCGGTCACGTCGAAAAAGCCGCAGATTTCCTCCTTGGTGCATTGGAGGCCGCACAGCTTTTCAAAATCCTTCTGGCTGATTTCTTTCAGCGGCCTCGCCATACACACTCACCTCCTGTGGTAGTTCTCCGGGTCCGCGATGTTGTAGGTGCACCAGTTACAGTCCCGGATACAGCCCACGCACTCCGGGGGAATTGTGTCCAAGTTGGACACCGGCCCGCAAAGGGCCAAAAGGTCCCGCCGCTCCAGCCTGGGCCTATCCCATGACGGCTCCCAGGTGGCGCAGCTCTCGTCCTGTTCGATACAGCGGGCGGTCCCGCGTTCAATGTCCCTCACGGCCTCCAGCAGCAGCCGGACGCCCACCGGGAAGATGGCCTCCCACAAATCATGGTAGCTCCACCCCGGCTTGATCCACACCAGCTCTTGCCGCAGTATGTCGCCGCCGTCGGTCTTATCCGTCAGCCGGTAGACCGTACCCCCGGACACATAGTCGCCCATGTGGACCGCCCAGCGGACGGCGTCCTTGCCCCGGTGCCTCGGCAGCAGGGAGGGGTGGAAGCCTATACCGCCGTGCTTCGCCTTGTCGATGCACCGGCCAGAAATCAGCCAGTGCGAATGGGCCGCCACAATCAGCTCCGTGCCGTCCGGGATGTTGCTGGACAAGAGGTGCTTGCAGTCGGTCACCAGCGGGAGGCCCTTCACCGCCGCATAGCCGTATAATTTATCCTGGTATTTGCCAGGCGGTGCCGGGGCCACGCCCACGATCTCATGCCCGGCCCCCAGGAGGGCCTTGCAGACTTCTTTGCCGAAAGTCTTTTGACCACAAAGGAAAATCTTCATTTCTCCGCCTCCCCCACATACTTGAAGCCCTGCACCGCCCGGAAATGGCCCCCGTAGCCGGAACCGACGATCTTCTCGCCCTTTCGGCTTTGGGAGGCCCGGATTGTGCCCGCCGACCTGGCCTTGTTGCCGCCGTAGAGTACGGCGGAACATTGGGTCCACCTCGGACTCCGCCGCAGGGCGGCGCACATCTGGGGGTGGCTGGTATGAAAGTAAAGCGGATATTTGTGGCCGCCTCGGCCCCGGCCCTGCTTGTGGTATTCGGCCACCCAGTTCAGGAACCGCATACCGACGCCCGCCCCCTGCCACTCCGGCATAGTCACCAGGCGGGTGCCACGGTAGCCCCGGACCTCGAACCGGGGGGCCACGGCCATATGGCAGGCCAGCTCCCCGTCCACGGTCCCGATGAAATACTCCCCAGCCACTGGCATGGGGAGGTCTAAATAATAATGCGGCTTAAAATATTTCCAGTAACTTTGGTTGACCTTCCATACTTCAAGCTCAATGGTTGGCCGCTGTCGGGGAACCCCACGTTCAAAGGTTTTCGTTTTCGTGTCGATAACCCAGTCCGGCTGTATCCAGTCCAGAATGTCATAGTGAGGAGTGAGTAACACCACCTTCCCACCAGGGTTTCCCCGCCGCCATGCCTTTTGGAATGCCTGAGACCCGATCCGGGCGATCTGCCGGTCCACCACGGAGGTGAACTCGTCAATTACAATTTCCTGGGGCTTCTCACAGATGATGCGGGCCAGGCCCACCCGGAACTGCTCCCCATTGGACAGCACCCGGAAGGGCCGCAGCCACGAAGGGACCGACCCAAGGCCCACATTCGCCAAGGCCCCGGTCACCTCGTTAAAATCCCCGTCGGGGGCGATGCAGTCGATTACGGGCTGGTCAGGTGCCCAGCCCTGGGTGTAGTCGTAAATCTTGTCGGTGCCGAAGATGGTCCGCCCGATAGAGGTCTTGCCTGATCCAGACGGGCCGACAACCACGCCTATGCCCCAGTCGCCGGACAGATCGGCGTCGATTTCCAGGTCGAAGTTGCATCCGTTCTCCGCATTGAATAGGCTCTTGACCCTTGCCGCCCGGTAGCTGTCAAAATCGTTGACGTGGTTGTGTACTTCAATCCTCGTCATACGGTCACCACCCGGCAATCATAGCCCATGCCCCGCAGCTTGTTATAGCACTCCTCCTGTTCGGCCTCGCTGGCCAGGATCACGGTGACACCGTACTGCTGGCTGTACTCAAACTCGGACTTGGAGAAGTTACCGGGCTTTTCCTCTCCCGGAGGTTCCTCCTCCTCAGCCTTGATGCCCCAGTCCAGGTCCAGGTCCCCGAAGTCCAGCCCCTCCAGCTCGTCGGCCAAAAGGTCCAGGTCCCAGCCCGCCAGCTCGGCGGTCTTGTTGTCCAGCAGGCGGTATTTCCGCTTCTGTTCCTCCGTCAGCCCGGCTTTGACAATGACCTGGGCCTCTTTCCGTTTCAGCTTCTTCAGCGCCCTGTACCGGGTGTGCCCGGCCAGGATCACGCCATCCTCGTCCACGACGATGGGGGCGACATAGGTACACTGCTGGATACTCTCCACCACCGAGGCCACCGCCGGGTCGTTGCGCCGGGGGTTTCTCTCATACGGACGGATCTCCGACAGCTTCTTGGTCACCAGCTGCATTTCCATTGTTCGCTGCTCCTTTTCGTGATGTGCCCACCGCTGGCCGTGTTGGCGACCACCGCCAGCCTGGACCATGCCCCACGCAAAGGAGAAACGCGGGGCCAAAAGCCTCCCTTCCCAAAAAGAATGGCGGCCCCCAGCTCGTGGGGGTCGCCTGGATTGTCAGGATTTTACACGGTAGCATTATAGCACCCGGTTCTCAAAAAATCGCCCGGTTTTTTTCCGCTCTTTTTATCCGCTCTCCGTGATGCCGTACAGGGCGATGGTGAAGTGCCGTAAAGCCTTCTCCCGCCGGTCATATACCGCCGTCTTTTCGAGGTTCAGCCGGTCACACAGCTCCCCGACACTGTCCTTTGTCCTGTGGATGTAGAAGCGGTCAAGAACCAGGCGTTCCTCGTCGTCCAGGACGGCCAGGGCCTTGTCGACCTGGGCCACCCACAGCCGGGCCTCCTTCAGCCGCCGCTTCAGCTCGTCCCGATGGACGATGTTGGACAGCATGGAGTCCTCCCGCGTATTGCCGCCCCCAGACACGGGGGTGCCATCGGTGGTGGCGCTTCGGATACCGGCATAGGCCGACTCCAGGCGCTTGATCTCCTTGGGGATGTTCTCCAGGGCCTCCCGGCGGGCCTCATAATTTTTCAGCTTGTCGATTGCCTCGCGTTTCCAGTTCATTGTGGACCTCCTCTCAGTCGTCCAGGCCCTTCCAGCGCGGTTCGCAGCCGTCCGCCGTACCCATCATGCACTTGTTTTTGCATTTCGTACAGGCGTCGCCGCCAGCCATGACGAAGTGCAAATCCTGGATAGCCTGGTCCAGCTTGGAGGCCAAAACCTTCTCCCGCTCCAGCCCAGCCGCCACCAAGCCCAGGTCCCCCTCCGCCTGCTCGGCCCGGTCAGACAGGGCCTTGTTCTCCCGCTTCAGCCGGTCCAGCACCGCCTCCAGCTCCCGCCGGTGCTGCCGCTCGGCCTCCACCTGGATCGTCAACCGGGCGTTCTCCCGGATAAGTTCATCGGTGAAAATCGTTTCCTTATCCATCACAATACTGCTCATGTCAAACCCTCCTCGCCTCTTTAGCCTCTTTAGCCGCTTTTTTCGCCCAGATCACACCAGGGTCCTTATCGGTCAACACCCGCCCGCTGGCGCATTTTACACACTTGATCCGCCACTTGGGCTGGCCAGGGCCAGCGCCCCGGACCCGCTCAAAGTGTCCATAGCCCGGTTCTATCCACTCCCCGCAGCAGTAGCAACGGCCTGGGTATTTGTTCCTTGCCATAGTCAAACCTCCATATCCCTGTATTTTTTCAGCCTGGCCCGGATGGCGGCCATCATGGCGTTTTGCCCATCGGCCTTTTCCCGCAGAGCTGCCATAGCGTCCTGCTCCACGGTGCCCTCGGCCACCAGGTAGATCACGCTGGTGGTGGCGGACCGCTGCCCCTGCCGGTGCAGCCGGTCATTGAATTGCTCGTCAAGCTCCAAGTCGTACATGGGGCCGTACCAAACGACGATGTGTCCGCCGTCCTGGAGGTTCAGCCCATGCCCGACCCCGGCAGGGTGGGCCAGCAGCAAGGGTATCTCCCCACGGTTCCAGGCCGCTATGGTGTCGCTGTTCTTCAGCTGCACCGCCTGGGGGAATCGGGCCATGATGCGGTCCCGCTCGTGCTGGTATCGGTAGGCCACCAAGACCGGCTCTCCGGCGGCCTCCTCCAAAACATCCTCCAGGACGTCCAGCTTGTCGGTGTGAAGCTCGTGGGCGACGTGGTCCTCGTCGTACACGGCCCCGCCCGCGATCTGCAACAGCTTCCCATTGACCGCCGCCGCACTCCCGGCGTCTATGACGTCCTCGGCCAGCTCCAGAAGGGCGTCCCGCTCCATGCTCTCGTATAGGGCACGGGCCACCGGGGACAGGACCACCGGCCTCACGGTTTCCACCAGCTCCGGCATCTTCACGTTGCCCTTGGTTTCCAGGCTTACGCAAATATCGGAGATCAGGCTGTAGACCTGGTCCTCTGCCCCCGGCCTGGGCTTCCACTCATAGATCACATACCCATTCTGGCGGCCTGGGGTGAAGTATTGATTGCGGTATGCGGTATACGTCCGGCCCAGCCGTTCCCCCTGATCCAGTAAGTACACTTGCGCCCAGAGGTCCAACAGGCTCCGGGGGCGGGGGGTGCCGGTCAGGCCCCATAGGTGCTTGACCAGGGGCCGCACTTTCCGCAGGGCCTTGAAGCGTTGGGAACTGGGATTTCGGAAGCTGGACAGCTCGTCAACGATTACCAGGTCGAAGGGCCAGTTCAGGCCGTAATACTTCACCAGCCACGCCACGTTCTCCCGGTTGATGCAGTAGATGTCGGCGCTCCGGGCCAGGGCCGCCCGCCGCTGCTGTGCGCTTCCCAGGACCTTGCTGATCCGCAGATGGCGGAGGTGGTCCCACTTTTCGCTTTCCCGGCTCCAGGTATCCTCCGCCACCCGCAGGGGTGCGATCACCAGGACCTTGGACACCTCGAAGCTGTCATACAACAGCCGGTCCGCTACCGTCAGGGCCACGGACGTTTTACCCATGCCCGGCTTCAAGAACAGCCCGGCGGCGGGGTGGTCCAGGAGGTAGTCAATACAAAACTGCTGGTATTCGTGGGGGGTGTACTTCATGTCAACCCCTCCCCACTGATGGCGGCCATCATGGCATCGACGGCAGGCTTGCTATCCGGCACAAAGACCCGAAAGCCCAAAGCCCGAAGCCGCCCATGCACATAACGCTGCCTCCGCTTCGGGGTCTTGCCGAGGTCCTTTGTTTCCGCAAAGTAGACCCTGGCCCCCGGAAGGAGTATCAGCCGGTCCGGCACCCCGGTCCACCCAGGGCACACCAGTTTCAAGGCGAGGCCGCCTGCCGCTTTTACCCTGTTGCGGAGATATACTTCCACTGTTTTTTCCATAGGTCCTCCAAATTCACAAACGCTTGGGATTTTGGCCCGGTTGCCGGTTGCCGTCTCTCGCGCGCGTATATGCTGGCGCATTAAGCGGGCAATACGCGCTTTTTTCTCTTTAATCTCTTTAATTTCAGTTTCATATAGGATTTACGGCAACCACGGCAACCGCCCCCGGTATTCCCTGACGGCTCAACGGTTTATCCCGGTTGCCGGTATCGGCAACATAGCGGCAACCACGGCAACCAAAACGGGGCCTTCCGGTTGCCGTACTATGGAGAACGGCAACCACGGCAACCGGGATAAATCGGCTTTACTCGGTCATGCGCTCAAAGCACCTCTGCACCCCGTAGGGGCCGCATTTCTGCTTTTTGGCGACCTCCCGCCAGCCGGGCATATTCCGCATGATAGCCCGTAGCTGGTCCCCACGCTGGCGGTCCAGTCGGCTGGTATCCTCTTGAAAAAGCTCGTTCCAAATCTCCGCAATACAAACCCGGTTCCGCCGGATCACACCCTGCCCGGCGGCCAGTTCATCACAAAGCCAGAGCTGCCGGGCGGCCTTGTCCTTCTTCTCCCAGTCCTCCGGCAAGGGCCGGTCCAGGAACTCCGCCACCTCCCCGGCCCGTGGGTCGTCCTCGGTGAAATTCTGCTGTTGCTCCAGAGCGTAGTCCGCCAGCTCCGGCGGCAGGATCAGGGCCTCCCCGGCCTGGTACATGGTGACAGCCTCGGCCCACAGCTGGTCAATGACGGGCTGGGTCAGGTCGCCCCATACGGTTTTAACCGGGGCCTGCTCCCCCAGGCGCACAGGCCAGAAGCGCCGGTTGCCGGTATCGTCCCGGAGAAAAGCGGTGCTGTTGGTGGTGCCGATGAACACGCACTGGCGGGGGTGGTCCTCCACCCGGCGGCCATAGGCGGCCCGGTAGCTGTCCACCTGCTTGCTGATGAAGTTCTTGATGGTCTCGATCTCTATCTTCCGCATAGCGGCCAGCTCGCCCAGCTCAATCAGCCAGTAGCCCTGGAGGCCCTCATACGCCTCCTTGGTGCCGATCCCGGCCAGGCTGTCCGTATACCAGCCGTTGGCCATCTTCGCCACAAGGGTGCTTTTTCCGCGCCCCTGGGGGCCTGCCAGCACCAGCACATAGTCGAATTTGCAGCCCGGCTCAAAGACACGGGCCACCGCCGCCATGAATGTTTTCCGGGTCACAGCGCGGGTGTAGGGGGTATCCTCCGCCCCCAGGTAGTCCACGAGCAGCGTACCCTCTATTTTTCATCCGCCTGCACCCCTCCTCAGTCCTTCATATAGAAGCTGGCCTCAAAGCCAGCCGCCCGCAGGGGTAGCCCCGGTGCCCAGGCCAGGGGGCGGCCCATGATTTCCTGCATCTCCGCCAGGGACCCCGTACCCTCCGGCATATCGGCTATGACCTCGTCGTGGACATGGAACACGATCCGATACCCGGCGGCCTCCAGGGCGGTCATGGCGTCCCTCAGACAGTCCCTCGCGGTGGCCTGGGTGATGTTCTCCACCAGCTTGCCGCCGTAGGATTTCTGGCGGCAATACTGCCGGTTCTGGCCCACGCCCATGTAGGTGAGGCCCAGCTTGTCAAACTTCGGTTCTGGCCGCAGCTCCGGCTTGTAGTAGGCCAGCCGCCGCCCGGAAGGCAGGGTAATGAAAAGATAGTCGGCCTCGCGTTCAAACCGTATGCCGTGGGCCAGGGTGCTTGGGCGGCCCTGCACGGCGTTGATCGCCGCCTCCTCCACCGCATACCAAAAGCGGACGATGTTCTGATTGGCCTTACGCCACCGCTTCACGATGCCCGGCAGCTCCTCCTCCGGGATGCCGGATTTCAGAGCGCCCATCTGGATCAGCGCCCCGGTGCTGCCCTGGTAGCCGCAGGCCAGCGTGGCCACCTTGCCCTTGGAGCGCAGATCGGCACGAGCGCCGCCCTTCTTGATTTGGTCCTTGGGCACATGGAACATCATGGAGGCGGTGGCCTCGTAGATCAGGCCGTCCCCATAGAACTCCTGGAGGACCCAGTCCTCGCCCGCCAGCCAGGCCAGCACTCGCGCCTCGATGGCCGAGTAGTCGGCTATGATGAACCGGCAGCCCTCCGAGGGGATGAACGTGGTCCGTATCAGCTGGGACAGGACAAAGGGCGGGGAACCGTAGGCCAGCTCCAACAGGTCAAACTCGCCGTTTTTGACAAGTTCGCGGGCGGTAGATAGGTCATTGAGCTTATTTTGGGGCAGATTTTGAACTTGAACCAGCCGCCCGGCCCAGCGCCCGGTCCTGCCAGCGCCGTAAAACTGCAGCAGATTGTGGACCCGGCCATCCTGGCAGCGGCCCCGCTCCATGGCCTCGTACTTCTTCACGCTGGTCTTGCCCAGCTCTTGCCGGAGCTGCAGCACCCGCCGGGTGGTATCGTCGGGGGCCGCCTCCAGCAGCGGAGGGATGGCGTTCTTGTCCAGGCTGTCGGTCACCAGGCCCCGGCCCGCCAGCCACCCCTTTAACTGGGCGTCGCTGTTGGGGTTCCCCAGGGCGGTCAGCTGGCGGGCCTCGGCCATCAGCCGGGCGGAGTATTGGCCGTCCAGCTCCAGGGCTTTGTCCAGCAGCCCGGCGTCCAGGCGCACACCCCGGTCATTGATACGCTGATCCAGCTCCCAGGCGGCAAGCTCCGCCGGGGGCCTGGGCCAGCGGGCCAGGCGGTCCCGGATGTCGGTCTCCACGTCCACGTCCCGCACGTTGTACTTGCGGAACCGCTCCCACTTGTCGGGGGCGTCCTTGGGGTAGTGCCGGGTGCCGTCCTTGGCGGGCTTGCAGAAGTAGCGGATCAGCTCCGCCCCCTCGGTGAGCTTCTGCTTTTCCAGGCCCAGGGCGGCCCCCACCTGGGCCAGCGTACCGGGCAGCCCCAGGGTGGCCGCTTGGACCATCGTACAGCGCCACTGCTCCGGGAGCATAGGCCGGGCAAAGTACCGGGCCAGGCAGGTGCGCTCGAAGGAGGCGTTGTAGGCGGTCTTGACCACCTCCGGGCTGGTGAGCAGGCACAGAAACTCGTCCAGGTCACCCGCCGGGAGGTCAGAGAGGACCGGCGGCAAAAGCGTGAGGTCTGCATCCTCGCTGTCGGCCAGGTCGATGATCCGGGTGGGCTGGTCGTCCACACGGTAGCCAATCAGCAGTATGGTGAAGTCCGGGGCCTCGGTGTAGGGCCGGACCCCGGCCTTTTGCAAATCGACGCTGGAATAGGTCTCTATGTCCACTCCCATTTTCATGCCAGCGCCCTCCTGGTTTGGTTGATGGTCTCGGCGGCGATCTCCAGCAGGCCCATGCCATTGACCGGGAACTCTACCGCACCGCCGCCGGTGCTGGTCTCATAGTCAACCCGGACGATCTCAGAGTGCGCCAGGTCGAAGTAGGTATAGGCCAGCCGGGTCACCCGTCTACCACTGGCGGCCTTCATCATGGCCGCCAGGTAGAACTCCACAAAGCGTTTTTTACTCATGGCTTCTCCTTTTCATAGGCGGCAACCCCCGCCGCCGGATGGACAGCGGGGGCCGCTTTTCGCTTTTACATGATGTCGTCGAGGTCGCCGCCCTCGCCCATGTAGCCGTCGTCGAAGTCGTCCTCGGCACGGCTGCCGCCGGACAGGCGCTCACCGTCACAGATCTTCTGCACGTTGTTGAGGCCCACGGCCACGCCATTGTTGCCGTTGCTGGAGAAGGGGTAGAACATCAGGGAGAACCGGCAGTAGCAGCCGCTGTAGATTTCATCCTGATCCAGAATGGCGTTGCGGGCCAGGTCCACCACACCGGGCTGCTTGCTGGAGTTGGCGTTGAGGAACCAGCAGCCCTGGAACGCCTCGTCCTCCGGCCTCTCCTCGTCGCCGTCCCTCATGGGCAGCTTCAGCTTGGCGGGCTTCTTGCCCTTCCACTTGGCCTTGATGCCGTCCTGGGTGGCCGCCTCCATGGCCGCCTCCACCTTCTTGGTCATGGCCGTGTCGCTCTTGGGCCAGATGATGCAGGCGCTGTACTTCTTGGGGGACTTCTCGTCCATGCTGGACGGCTCCCAGATGTGGGCGTAGGACAGGCGGCACTTGCCGGTGATCACCTTGCAGGGGTTGTTGACGTTGTTAGCCATTTTCAATATCCTCCTTGAAATCTTCTGCCGCTTTGGCGGCGGTGTTGATGGGGGGCCGCTTGTCGGCCTCCGGGACTAACGTGGGTGCGCCTTCGGGCTTGATGATGTACTGCCCGGCCAGCTCTCCGAATTTCTTCTTGCCGACCAGCTTTTCCATAGCAGTCAGGCCCAGCAGTTCGCGGGGTTTGTAGATGTCGGCCACCTTGTAACCGGCCTTGCGGAGAGCGGCGGCGATGCCGTCGGTGTCCGCATACTTGCGGTTGCTTCTGCCCTCCACCACCTTGTAGCCGGGGAAGCTGATCCCCTGGTTGATGGCGGCGTCGAGGGCGTAGTCCTCCACGCTCTTGGCCCAGGCGGTCAGGGCGGGCAGCCGGGCCAGGACCTCGGCCACCTCGTCAGGGGACAGGAGCGGCGGGTCCGCGAAGTCCCGCTTGGCAAGCTCCAGCTGGTAGTCGCGGTGCGCCCGGCAGACGGGGGAGGCCCGGCACCACCGGCACGTCCCCTCGCCGGGACAGAAGTCCCCCTCGCCCGCCCAGGCCAGGGCGGCCCTGGGCTTCAGCTCGTTCTCCGCCCAGTCCAGCAGCTCCGCCCGTGTGATGGTAGCGGTGGAGATGCTGTCAAGCCGGGGCTGGAAGATGTTCATGCGGATGGTGCTGATCTCATAAGCCCAGGAGAGGGCCAGGTAGCAGCCCAAGGCGTACAGCCGCATTTGCGGGTTACCCTCGGCGCTGACGGGGACGCCTTTGCCGTACTTGAGGTCCACCACATCCATCAGGCCGTCGGAAATGATGATGGCGTCCGAGGTGCCAAAGCCCTCCGGTACATACTCGTCGAACTTCACCGTCTGCTCGATGAAGATACGGGGGTCCGGGCACCGGCTCTTGGCCTCGGCCATGCGTTCCTCGACGAAGGCGGCGTAGGCTTCCATACACTCGCCCATCTCGCCGGAATACAGCGGGTCGGCCTGGGCAGCCTCCAGATCGGCAGTGATGTCCGCTCCCTCCCAGCGTTTCCGCAGAAGCAGCTCCCCGATGCGATGGGCCAGAGTCCCCTCTTGGGCGTACTCACTGCCCTGGTCCTCGAAGCTCTCGCCCAGCCGGGCGCTGGGGGGACAGGCCATCCACATATGGGCGCTGGAGGGTCCCAGCAGGGCGTGGCGGTCAGGCATCCCCCTCACCCAGCCCTTCCAGCGCCGTCAGGAAAGCGGCCCGGTCCTTCTCCGCGATGGCCGACATCCCGGAGGCCCCGAACTTCTGGAGGATGGCCACCACGGCGTCCTTGCCATACTTCCGGGACGCCTCGATCCCCTTGGCCCGGACCTGCTCCACCGTGGGGACCGGCTCCGGCTTGTCACCAGGGGCAGGCGTCTGGCCATTCTCCCCATCCGCAGGGCCAGGGGCCTCCGTAGGGGCCGGGGCGGCCTTGGGGGTATCGGAGATAGGCTCCTCCACCGGGGAGGGCTTGGCGGCCCCGACAGGGGCCTCGGCGGCGATCTCCTTCGCCTGGGCGGCGGCCAGCTTCTGCTCCTGATGCTTCTCCGCCTCCATGATGCGGTTGGCGGCCTGGGCGACGTCGTTGTTCGACAGGCAGTGCAGGCCGAAGGCGGTCAGGGAGGACAGCGCCTCCAAGGGCGTGTTGCCCGTGACTTTGATTTCCACCATTGTGTTCCGTCCTTTCTTCGTGTTTTTATACCAGCGCCGTCCCTTCGACGACGGCAAAGCATATCTCCGCCGGGTCATACCCGGCCAGTAACAGGTCCCGCAGCAACGAGACCTTGATGGACTTCCGGGAGCTGCCTACCTTCAGCGCCGGGCAGTTATCCGCCCCGTGACAGGTTGAGAACTTGCAGTTCAGGCAAATCCGGGTTTCTTCCTGCTTGACCATACCTACCCCCCTCCGGCTTTTCATCTGATCCACGACGTACTGGCTCAAAGCCACGGGGTCGGCAGCCATAGCGCGAATGACATCCGCCACTCGGATGCCGTAGAGGATAGCGGAGTCCTTGATAGCGAAGGCATAGCTGAGGGTGGCGTCCTCCAGCTCGGCGTAGACGTCCGCCGGGATCAGGTCCCGCACTTTGTTCAGGACCGCAGTATGCCGCTTGTCAGCCTCTTTGACCTGGGGGTCCGTAACCTCGATGCGCTCCCACTCCCCGGTCTGTGAGATGGCCCCCATCAGCTCGTTCATCAGCTCCAGGTCTTTCATACGGCGGCCTCCGCTTCTTTCAGCAGAGCCTCCAGCGCGGGGATGGCCTGCTCGTCCGACAGGTTCAACAGCGCCTTGCGCTTGTCGCACACTTCGTCGCTCTTAGCCCGCGACTTTATGCGGCGCTCAATGCGGGAAATGTCCATTTTCAGGGTTTCGGCCCGCTGGGCGTTTACCGCCCGCTTGGCCCCGATCAGGTGCGGCTCCACTCCGGGCAGATTGCTTTCCCCCGTGACCAGCTCGTATTCCAGCAGGGCATTGAAGATAATGTCGTCGATAACGTAGATCAGGTCCGCCATATCTTCGGCGTCGTCGGCGCTGATGGCCTTTTGCTCACTGGCCCCGAAGTGATCCTCCCACAGCCGGTAAAGCATACGATGCGCCCGCTCCAGGTTGATGAACGCATCCCCAACAGCGCCCGCGATGATAAGCCGCTCTTTGCCGGTGGTCTCTTGGATATACACTTGAAATTCCTCCTTGTTTTTCAGGAGGGGCCGTGCTATAATAGCACCATCCCCCCCCCGTGGGTTTCGGGCTTCACATCCAAACGCTTTGGTCGGCTGGTTGGATGTGGGGCCTTTTCATTTCGCCTGCTGGCGCTGGGTGCGGTTCAATTCTCTATCACCCCTCCCCGTCCAGGGCGGCAACCTCCACCCCGTCTTTGTCGATCAGGCGGCGAACCCCGTCAGCGTCGGTAACCTCCATCAAGGCCCCCTCCATGATGCCGGGAAAGCATTCCTCCATAGCTCGGTGGGAGGCCGCCCGGCCCTCCGGGGTGTTGATCATACGGTCCAAGAAAAACTCCTTGACGGCGTGGGTGAAGGGGGCGTCCACGTCGAAGTCGATCCAGCCGCGATTGCGGGGGTCCTTGTAGTCCAGGTTGTAGACGAAGATCAGGGAGGAAAATTCCCGGTCTACCCGCTCCGGCTTGATCTCCTTCAGCACCTGGGCATAGTCCCTATTGCAGAGGTTACACAGGTCCGCCAGGGTGGCTCCGATACTCTGCCAATAGTCCAGGGTCACAACGATGCTCTCGCCGTAGCCCACCAGCCGCTGCCGCTGGAGCTTGACCTTCTCCTCCAGGGTCTTGACCCGCTTCTCCCCCATGGGGAACGTGATCCCGGCCTGCTCCGCCTTTTTCAAGGCCCGCTTGAGGGAACGAAGCTCGTCGGTATCCCGGACGTAGTCCGTCACCGCCTCCCTGGCCCGAAGCCGGTAAAGCACCAGCATCGTCCGGGTGTCCTTCTTCGCTTGCTCCAGGTCCCCGCGATGATAGGCCACTCCGGCCCGCCCGATATACTCGGTTTCCTTGAAGCTGAGAATGTTGTCGTTCATTTGCACACTCCTTGTTGGTGATTTTCGCGGGCCAGCTTTTCCTCCAGAGCAACGACGGACAGGCGTACCGCCTCCACGTTCTCCGGGGTGGCCCTTGGGCCGCAGCCTTCCAGGTAGGCCAGGCAACGGCGTCGGTTCTCCAGCGCCTCCTTGGTGGTCACGCAGTAGCACCTCCTTCCCGGCAGCTGGCGGTCAGGCCGAAGAAAGCGTCGAACCGCTCGGCCCCCACATAATCCCGGAACCTAATCGGGCTTATGTAGTAGTTGAACTTGTCGCCCGTACCGGGGACGGCGCTCCCGAAGGGGAGGCTGCCACGCTGGAGGCCCACCCGGACAAACTGATTGCTTTTCCCCAGGCACCGGGCCGCCGCCGCCGTGCTGATCTTCTTTACCGGGGGCGGCTCTGTTCCCGCCGGGGGCTTTTCCTCGCCGGTCAGGAAGCCGAGAGAAACGCTGGTGGCCTCGGCCAAAGCCCGCATCCGCTCAGGGCCGGGGATGTTGCGCCCGGAGAGGTATTGCGAAATTGCGGACCGGGGTGCGCCGCTTTTCTCGGCAAGACCCGCCTGCTTTAACCCGGCCTGGTCCATAGCGTACTTGAGGCGCTTTGCGAAGGTTTCCATGGTTCACCTCCTTGTCCCGCCGATCAGTTCAGACCGACGCTGGTACACGCTCCGCCTCCAGTTTGTCGAGCGCCGCCAAGATGGTGGCTTTGGCGCTTTCGGTGTCCCGATGGCCATTCAGCACCATGCTGACGTATTCCGGGGTATAGCCGGATTCCTCCGCCAGACGCTTGGTGGTGACTTTGGCCAGGTGCATCCGCGCCACAACATTTGCGGTCCACTCCTGGGGCATAAAAATTCCTCCTCTCTTTTTTTTGAAAAAGTAGTTGACTTTCATAAACAAGAGTGTTACTATAAGCCTGCCACAACTTTAGGAACATCAACTACACGCAGTCATTTCTTAGCTCTGCGGGTGGTCTGTTGTTTATGTCCCTCAACCATGGCCCATTATAGTTTATGTTGCTCAACTTTGCAAGGGCTTTTTTTGAATTTCCGTTGATGTTCATAAACTTTGTGCAAATCAGCTAAAACAACGGGGGTATTTTTTGTGTTTTATGACAGGTATGCCGGGCTGTGCTCTGAAAAGGGCATTTCTCCAAGCCGAGCCGCCGAGGAAATCGGCCTCAACAAAGCGTCTGTGACCAACTGGAAGAAAAACGGATATACCCCCCGTGCGGAGGTGCTTCAACGAATTGCCGAATATTTCGGCGTTTCCGTGGGCTTCCTGGTCGATGGTTCCGAGGGAACAGAAAAAGCGCCTGCCCTCACGGATAAGGACAAGCGCGATATTGCCCGCGATCTGGAACAAATCATGTCCGCCTTGGATAGTGCCGGGGACTTGCAGTTTGACGGCGATCCTATGAGCGACGAAGCGCGGGAGAGTATCCGGGCCGCCATGAAGCTGGGGTTAGAGGCCGCCAAGGTCAAAAATAAAGAGCGGTTCACCCCCCGGAAGTATAGAAAGGGGTAAACCGCTGTTGGATATTAAACGCCTTGCTGAGAAGCTGGTGGGGCGGTTCGGCACCCGTGACCCCTTTAGGATCGCGGAGGAACTGGGCTACACCATCATCTACACGCCCCTCGTTGGGGTGCGGGGCTTTTATCAATATCTGAAGCGGTGCCACATCATTTACCTGGACTCGGAACTGGACGAAGCCACCGCCCGCTTTGTATGCGGGCACGAGCTGGGCCACTCCATTCTGCACCGGGGCCTCAATCGGATATTCATGGACACCCGCACCTTCATCGTAACGGGCCGCTATGAAACAGAGGCCAACCAATTCTCGGTTGACCTGATATTCAGCGACGAGGAATTGCAGCCCTATCTCTCCCGGAGCTATGAACGCGCCGCCGCCTATATGGGCGTCAGTAATGAACTGGCGGCGTATCGGATGGGGGAGATCGAGCCGGAGCTTTTCATTGAAGAATGGCCGTAAAGCCGGAAAGGAGGGAACACCTATGTTCGGGAAGAAAAAAACGACAAGGGGCCTCAGCGGGTCCCACATCACCGGCCTGCCGATCCCGGAGGGAACCTTTGTCCAGACGGTTCTATCTCCTGAAGAATTGACCTTGACCGCAGTGCTGCAAGGAGGCGGGAAAGCAGCTGAACAGAAATTTACCTTGGAGCTGGGCAAAGTCAAAAACATCCACATTTTGAACGAAACCGAAGTAAAACAGATTATTGCGCAATCCGCTCCAGGGATGCTCTTGGGGGCCGCTGCTTTTGGGGTTGTCGGTGCCATGATTGGTGGGCGGGTTAAAACAAAGGAAAAGACCTCAATCAAAAATCTGTTAGTCCTCGATTATGTATCCGGCGAGGAAAAGCAAATTGTTTTGGACTGCTCTATTGACAGCTTATCCAATCAAACCGCATTTTTGAAACGCTTCCAGGAGCTGAAGCCGGAGGCCGCTCAGGCCCCGGCAACTATCCAGCTATAAAACAGAAAAAGCCGCCCCCGGTGTTACCAGCACCAGGGGCGGCGGAGATACCATAAGGGCAAGCCCAAAATGATACCCGGACAAGGTCATTTTACCACTTGCCCTTGGGAAAGTCTACACTTTTTTTTGAAAGGACAGGTGGTTTTTTCATGCGTAACCCAAACGGATACGGAACGGTGGCCCGGCTGACGGGCCGTCGTCGCCGCCCCTTCATCGTCAAGAAGGTGGCCAGGTGGAAGGAGAACGGCCAGCCGGTATATAGCGTTATTGGCTATGCCGAGACCAGGGAAGCCGGGAATATGCTGCTGGCCGAGTACAACCGGGACCCCTGGGACGTGGACCGGGCCAAGCTGACCCTCCAACAGCTCTTTGACCTCTGGAAAGAAAAGAAAGCCCCGAAGCTGGGGGAGTCCAACCGATCCTCCCTGTGTTCCGCGTTCAAACACTGTTCAACGCTGGCGGAGAAGCCCTACAAGCAGATCAAGTCATTTCATATGCAGGACACCATAGACGGTTGCGGGAAGGGCTACAGCACCCAGGCCGCCATAAAAAACCTCTGGGGCCACCTGGACCGCTTTGCTCTGGAACTGGACATAATCACCCGTTGCTATTCTGAACTGCTGACCTCTGACCCAATCCCGGAAACCTCCCGGCAGCGGTTCAGCGACGAGGAGATCGCCAAGCTGTGGGAACACCAGGCGGAGCCGTGGGTGGATACCGTCTTGATCTTCATATACAGCGGGTGGCGGATCAGTGAGCTGCTGGCCCTGACTCCTGCCGACGTTGACCTCCAGGCCGGGACTATGACCGGCGGCACCAAGACGAAGGCCGGGAAAAATCGGGTCGTCCCCATCCACTCGAAAATCCGTCCGTTGGTGGAGGCCCGGCTGGCCCAGGGCGGCCCCCGGCTGATTACCAGCGAGGGCCGGGCCATATGCCAGGCCACTTATCGGAACTACTGGGCGGAGATTATGGCCCGCCTGGGGATGGCCCATGTGCCCCATGAGTGCCGCCACACCTTCGAGAGCTTGCTGGACAGCGCCGGGGCCAACCGTAAGTGTATCGACCTTCTGATGGGCCACGTTTCCAAGGATACCGGCAACCGGGTCTATAACCACAAGACCATAGAAGAATTGCGGTTGAACATTGAACTAATAACACGTTAGTAACAACGGCGGCGGGAAACCCTGATTTTTCAAGGGGTCCCGCCGCCGTTCAAAATATTATACCACACTCCTTCCCCGAAAAAAATAGCGGATTCCGCAAATTCACACTTGATTTTTGGCCGCCGCTGTGTTAGCATAATGAAGTTATCGTTTGCATGAATTTCAACCAGCAAGGAGGTTAGTTAATATGGCCAAATGTGAGTTCTGCGGCAAGGGCGTGAACTTCGGCATTCAGGTGTCCCACTCTCACCGCCGCTCCAACCGTCCCTGGAAGCCCAACGTCAAGCGCGTCAAGGCTGTCGTGGACGGCACCCCCAAGCACGTCTATGTGTGCACCCGCTGCCTCCGCTCCGGCAAGGTCACCCGCGCCGTGTGATTCCATAAGGAAGCAAATTGAGCCTCGTGCGTCAGCACGGGGCTCAACTTTTTGTCAAAAAAAGCAGCCGCAGCCCCGTCCCCCCGATAAAGGGCTTGATATGTGTTCCCTCCTGTGTTATCCTTTTATCATACAAGAGCATTCAAGCCAAAGGATGTGAGACGTGTGATAAAAAAGCTTTTGAAATGGATCGGCATCTGTCTTGCCGTCCTGCTGCTGGCCGCGGCGGGGCTGATCGGCTGGCTCACCGTGCGGGAGTACAAGCCCGCCGCCGTGGAGGACGTGGAGGTCAATCGAACCGGTGCGCCCAAGCAGGTATTCCTGGCCCCCGGGGACAGCCTCACCGTCCTGTCCCAGAACACCGGCTACGCCGGATTGGGCGCGGATTCCGACTTCTTCATGGACGGCGGCACGGACGTGGCCCCCACCGGGGAGCAGGAGGTCACCAACCGAAACGGCCTCATCCAGCAGATGACCGGGCAGGACGCCGATGTGTATTTCATCCAGGAGGTGGACACCAACTCCTCCCGCACCGAGAGCATTGACCAGGCCGACTGGTATGGCAATGCCTTTGACCACAGCGGGAGCGGCACATTTTCTTGGAGCTATGCCCTGAACTACTCCTGCGATTTCGTTCCCTTCCCCTGGCCTCCCATCGGGAAGGTCCACAGCGGTTTGCAGACCCTGTCACGCCTTAACGTGGACAAAGCGGAACGCATCGCCCTGCCCTGCCCCTTCTCCTGGCCGGTGTCCGCCGCCAATCTGAAGCGGTGCCTGCTGGTGAGCTATGTGCCCCTGGAGGGGACGGACAAGGAACTGGTACTGGTCAACCTCCACCTGGAGGCCTATGACGACGGCGAGGGCAAGGCTGCCCAGACAAAAGTGCTCATGGATTTCCTCACATCCGAGTACGAAAAGGGCAATTACGTGATTGCCGGGGGCGATTTCAATCAGACCTTCCCCGGCGCGCTGGACGCCTTCCCCATCCAAGACCCGGAGCTGTGGACACCCGGCGTGCTGGAAAACGACATTCTGCCCCAGGGCTGGCAGTTTGCCTGCGACCTGTCCGTCCCCAGCTGCCGCCTGCTGAATCACCCCTATGACTCCGATCCCGCAGGCAATCAGTTCTACGTTATCGACGGCTTTATTCTCTCCCCCAACGTCCGCCTGGACCGCGTGGAAACGCTGGACCAGCAATTTCAATACACCGACCACAATCCCGTGATTGCGGAGCTGACGCTGGAAGCCGAGGGATAACCCCACAGGCAGCCATCCATATTTGAGGAGGATACCACCATGCTGACCAATGAGTTTCAGGGCGTCTCGCTGTCCCGTTTGGGCTTCGGCGCCATGCGCCTGCCCCTGCTTCCCGGAGAGACCGACGGATCCGCCATTGACGAAAAGCGGGTCGATGAGATGGTTGACTACGCCATGGCCCACGGCGTCAACTACTTCGACACCGCCTACCCGTACCACGCCGGAAAATCTGAAGTTGTGCTGGGCCGCTCTCTGTCCCGCTACCCTCGGGAGCGCTGGTATCTGGCCGACAAATACCCCGGTCATCAGATCAGCAGCAGCTACGACCCCGCCGCCATTTTTGAGGAGCAGCTGAAAAAATGCGGCGTGGATTATTTCGATTTCTATCTCCTTCACAATGTCTATGAAAACTCTATCCAGGTGTACATGGACCAAAAGTGGGGAATTTTAGACTACTTTTTAGAGCAGAAGCGGCTGGGACGCATCCGCTTTCTGGGCTTTTCCGCCCACGGCGGCATCCCCACGCTGGAGACCTTCCTGAACTATTGCGGCAGTCAGATGGACTTCTGCCAGCTTCAGCTGAACTATCTGGACTGGACCCTTCAGCATGGCCGGGAAAAGTACGAGCTGCTCACCCGGCACGGCATTCCCGTCTGGGTGATGGAGCCCGTCCGGGGCGGGCGTCTGGCCCGGCTGAGCGACAGCGAGCTGGCCCCTTTGCGCCAGCTCCGCCCCGGTGACACCGGCGCGGCCTGGGCGTTTCGCTTTTTGCAGGGGCTGCCCAACGTGAAAATGATTCTCAGCGGGATGTCCAGCCTGGAGCAGATGGCGGAAAACACAGCCACCCTTTCGGTGGATCAGCCGCTGACCCAAGAGGAACTCGCCGCCCTGCTGGAGCTGGCGGAAACCATGAAGGACTCCATCCCCTGCACCGCCTGCCGCTACTGCTGCGACGGCTGCCCCATGGGGCTGGACATCCCCTCCATGATCGCCGCCTATAACGAGGTGCGCTTTCAGCCCGGCTCCAATGTGGGAATGCGTTTTGACGCCCTTCCACTGGACAAGCGTCCGGCGGCCTGCATTGCCTGCGGCAAGTGCTCCCAGGCCTGCCCCCAGGGAATCGACGTACCGTCGGCTTTGAAGGGGCTGGCCGAGGCCATTGAAAAGACGCCCAGCTGGGCTGATATCTGCAAGCAGCGGGAACAGGAGGCCAAGCAGAATCGGAGCTGAGCCCGTTTCCCTCACCCACAAATAAAACCCCAGATGGCTTCGGCCATCTGGGGTTTAAAGCGCCATCCGTTGGGGAAATGCATTCTCCCGCAGCATCCCCCATATTTTATCAATGTAGGCCAGAGTGTAAAAGCTCTCAAAGTAGTGGTAATAAAACGCCCCTCGAGGCGTCATCTCATACACGCCATTCTGATACGTCACAAAGCCCAGCCGTCTCGCCGCCCACAACTCCACACCATACATTTTGCGCAGCGGAACACCAAAAAAACGCTCAAAATCCGCCTCCGCCACCTGGATGCCATAAGCCGCCCAGAATAAATAATATACCATCCTCTGCCGTAGGGAAAAGCGAAGGGTGAGCGCCGTGGGAAGGCTGTTCGCCTCCACCCGCCGGCAGTATTCCTCCATCGAAAAGGTATTTACCTTGAACTGCTCCCGCAGCAGTGTCGCGGCGGAGCAACCGAACCCCAAAAAGGTCTCCCGCGTCATGGAGGAATACCGGACGCTTTCCCCCTGTGCGAATGTCCATATAGAGTTGCGGACGCACCCCAGCTCCTGGCAGTAGGCCGTCACTGCGTCCATCAGCCGCCGCTTTTCTTTTTTCGGCATTGCCGAAACCAGGCTGTCCGTGAAGGTAAAGTCGATAAATGGGTAAAGCGCGATATGGTTTGCTCCGTTGGCAAAAGCGGTGTCGATATCCGCCTTCAATTCGTCCAGGGTCTGCCCCGGCAGAGCAAAAATAAAGTCCATGGACACGGTTTCAAAGGGAACCGCCGCCAGCGCCGCGGCCAGGGCGGCGGGGTCCGCCGCCTCCCGCCCCAACACTGCCTGATGCCTCCCCTGAAACGACTGAATCCCAATGCTGAGCTTGGTCACGCCCGCGTCCCGCAGCGTCCGCAGCACGGGGAGAACCACATCGCTGGGGTGAAGCTCTACCCCAATCCCCTCGGTGATGTCATAATACCTGCCCAGCGCGTCAATGATCTCCTTCAACCGCCCGGCGGCAAGCGCCGGCGTACCGCCTCCAAAATACAAACTGGTGACCCGTTTTTTCTCCTCTCCCCGGCCTCCCACCAAATGGATTTCCTGGATGAGCGCGTCAATATAGCGATCACACCACTCCTTTGAATACTCCACTTTGCAGTATGGGCAGAAATTGCACACGCTTCTGCAAAACGGAATGTGGACGTATAACCCTAACTGTTCACATTCCTCATAAGGCAGGCGGGAATCAAATTCGCCCGTAAATACGAAGGGCTTGATGGACCGGGTCAGCCACATTCTCACTAAATCAGTTATCATATTCATTGTTCACCCTATACATACTTCAAATAGGTTTGCAGCATTTCTATGATAATTTTCAGATTTCCGCGGAACAAAAGGGTGTATTCCGCCACAAAAAAATATCCGCAGTGCTGGCACAGCCCCTCCACCTCGATACACCGCCCACAGGTACTCAGCTTGCCGTTTTCCATCACCACGCACTGATGGCAGGGCGTAGGAAAACGTTGATCCACCAAATAGGGAAAGGCGCTTTTCAGGTTGAATACCGGCGCTCCTTCCCTCATCATCTGCACAATATCCCGGCAGCACGCCGCCTTTTCGTCCCTGCTCAGGGCCAGTTCTGCCGTATCTGGATAGGGCGTATGAAAATTGAACGACACCGCGCGGACGTTTTTCTCCCTCATCGCCGTATGGCACACGTCTCGAATCCCGCTTTTGTTGATTTGGTTGATCGCCATATACAGGCAGATGTTGTCTGCCGGCGCATTTCGGATATTTTCCAGGATAACGTCATAAGTCTCTCCCCGAATCTCATTGTGCTGCTCCCGCGTTCCGTCCAGACTGAGCAAAATCAGGTCCGCCTCGGGCAGTTCCAGAGAAAATGTCCCGTTTGTCACCACGTTTACAATCAAAAAGCCCATTTGCTTGGCCTGAATCACCAAATCCCGCAGCGTTTTGTCCCCATCGCGCCACAGGAAGGTCTCTCCGCCGCAGAAAAACAGAATCCGGATTCCCATGCTGTACAGCTGCTCCATCTCGGCCCTGATCTGCCGGTATGAATACATGACCGACGTGATATTGTTCACCGAGCAGTGCTTACACCTTAAATTGCATTGGTCGGTCACAATAATCGTCCCAAGAATCGGCTTTTCCCCGCGAAGCAGCACCGTTTTCATCCCAAACCCAGCAAAATACAAGAAATCCTTTATTTTCACGGCGTTTTCACCCCCATGCCACGCTTATTTAGTATAGCATACGCCTGAGCAGAAATCAATCCGCTGCCGCAGACGCCTCAAACAGCAAACGCCTTGTTCAGTACTTCTGAACAAGGCGTTTACTGTTTGGAGCTGGTAATGTGACTCGAACACACGACCTGCTGATTACGAATCAGCTGCTCTACCAACTGAGCTATACCAGCGCTCCGCGCCGGACACTTGCTCATCATACACCACAACCGCCGTTTTGTCAAGTGGTTGGGCGCTTGGTCCCTATCCAAGATAAGGGCTGGTAATATCTAAAATTGGAAATCTTTCGGATTAACTTATAACATACCAAAAGGCTTTTGCACCGTATTGGTAAAATCGCCGGGAGTTTTAATAACAGTCTTTATATTGAAAAGAGATGGCGCTTGCTCCGTCACAGCAGTGGGGCAAACAGCCGCAGCAGGTCCCTCAGCAGCCGGTGAGGCAGCGAAATTGCCTGGCAGTCCTCCCACGTTATCCGCAGGCTTTTGGTCTGGGTATCCAAAAAGTCCTCCCGAATTTCCGCCACCGAAGGCGTCCCATACAGCAGCACGCCATTTTCAAAGTGAAGAAACATACTGCGGTAATCCAGATTTACTGTCCCCACCGTTGCAAAACAGTCGTCCACCACAAAATTTTTGCTGTGGATAAAGCCTGGCTCATACTCAAAAATCTGCACCCCAGCCTCAATCAGCTCCTCATAATGGCATCGGGTAAGCTCGAACACCGTCTTTTTGTCCGGAATATGCGGCGTTATAATGCGCACATCCACGCCAGACTTCGCCGCAGTGGTCAGCGCCACCGTCAGAGAATAGTCAATCACCAAATAGGGCGTCGTGATATAGATATACCGCTTCGCCCGATAAATCAGGTGCAGATACACCGACTGCCCCACCGGCTCCCGGTCCCACGGGCAGTCATGATAGGGCTGCACATAACCCTCCACCCCGCCGCAGGCCGGCTCTGGCCGGAAGGGTGTGAAGTGCTCCACCTCGCTGTGTGTGAAGTCCCACATAGACAGAAAGGACACCGTCATGGACCACACCGCGTCCCCCTCCAGACGAATGGCCGAGTCCTTCCAGTGGCCGAAGCGGGGCTTCACATTGATATACTCGTCCGCCATATTGATTCCGCCGGTAAAGGCCACCTGTCCGTCCACAATCATATACTTTCGGTGGTCCCGGTTATTCTGACGCAGGGACACCACAGGCACAAAACGGTTAAAGACCCGGCAGTGCACCCCCAGCTTTTCCAACCGCGCCGGATAATCGGACGGCAGCGTGGAGATGGAGCCGATGTCGTCATAGATCACCCGGACCTCCACGCCCTGCTCCGCCTTCTCTTTTAGAATATCCAGCACCGAGTTCCACAGCTTTCCCTCCTCGATGATGAAATACTCAATAAAGATATAGTACCGGGCCCCCCGAAGGGCACACAGAATATCGTCGTAGCAGTCGTCCCCCAGGGGATAGTATCTCGTCCTTGTGTTGCCGTACACCGGACAGCAGGTGGTCCGCTCCAGATAGCGGGCCATGCAGGCCGCGTCCGCTCCAATCAGCTCTCCTAAAAAGGCGGATCGTCCGCATTCGCTCCCCAAATTTTTTCGGATTTTTCGCTCCATGGAGCGCAGCCGGCGCTGATTGAAGGAGGACAGATGGTTGCCCCCCAGCAGCAGATAGGCCAGGGACCCGAAGGGCATCAGCCCAAGCACAATAATAATCCAGCCTATCTTATAACCTGGGTTGCTCTTATCCCCCACAATCCAAGCTGCGGACAGCACAGAAAGCACCAGAAAAAACCATTCCACCCGGTCGAAATACACGCTGTCCCGCAGCACAACCAGTCCCATGATATACAAAATAATCTGGGCAATGATGAGCACCGCCACAATCCCAAGCCGGTGAAACAACACCTTGCCAATTTTACTCAGAATTCTTTGCATAGCCTCTCCTTGGCCGTCCTACGCTCCCGCTTCGGCCCGCTTTTCCTTCAGCACTACATTTTTCTCTCCCAGCGTCTCACGAAGCTCCGCCAGCAGCGCCTCGTGGAGCAATCCGTGACTTTTGAGCTTTCGGCCGCTGTCCGCAAGATAGACAATCATCTCCGAGTCGCCGGGAAACATCCCCAACAGCTTCTTTAACCAGGCAAAGGATTGGCCGCTGTCCGGCAGCTTAATCCACAGCACCTGATTTTCTCCGGCCGCAGCCGCGGGCTGCCTCTGGCCGGACAGGGGCGCTACCCGGTCCACCATCAGCTGCGGCGACTTCTCGTCCCGAATTGACACCCTGCCCGTCACCACAATCGGAACATTCGCTTTTAGATACGCCCCGCTCTCCGACAGCACGCGGGAGAAAACCAAAAGCTCAATAGAGCCGGTGGCATCCTCCAGCATCACGTAGGCCATCATTGAGTTGTTTTTTGTGGTTTTGGTCCGCACAGACGCCGCCACACCCGCCAGCGTAACCTGCGCTCCGTCTCCATATTGAGAAGATCCGGCTTCCTCGTCTGCCGTCATCACCGCAGAAATCGGCACAGCTCCATATTTCTGAACCTGTTTACGGTATTCGTCCATGGGATGCCCCGACAGATACAGCCCTGTGGTCTCCTTCTCCATCGCCATCAATTCCCCGCGGGAGAACTCCGGAATGTCGGGAAGCGTCACCTCCGGCACCGATGCCGTCTCCCCCCCGCCGCCAAACAGGTCAAATTGACCTTCTAGATTTTTTCGCCGGTCCCGGCTGATGGAATCTACCACCTGCTCGTACACCTTGAGCAACTGGGAACGGCGGCAGCCCATGCTGTCAAAGGACCCGGAGCGAATCAAGCTTTCCAGCACCCGTTTGTTCAAATCGCACTCATACATCCGGGAGCAGAACTCCGCAAAGGAGGCAAAAGGGCCGCTCCGCTCCCGCTCGTCCAGCACCGCGTTGGTGAAGCCCAGCCCCACCCCCTTCAGCGCCGCCAGCCCAAATCGGATATTGCTTCCCGACACGGTAAACGCCGCGCCCGACTCGTTGATGTCCGGCGGCAGCAGCGCAATGCCGTTCTCCTTGCACTCGGCGATATACTCCGCCACCTTGTCCTGGGAATCCAGCACCGAAGTGAGCAGGGCCGCCATATACTCCCTGGGATAGCGGTACTTGAACCACGCCGTCTGATAGGCCACAATGGCGTAGGCCATGGAATGGGATTTATTAAAGGCGTAGTGGGCGAAATCGTTGATCTCATTATAGATGGATTCCGCCACCGCCGCCGGGATGCCGTTGGCCTCGCACCCGGCGATATTTCGCTCAGGGTCGCCGTGGATGAAAAACGTCCGCTCCCGCTGAACGTCTTTTTCCTTTTTCTTGCTCATCGCCCGGCGCACCAGGTCCGCCTGCCCCAGAGAATACCCCGCCAGGCGGCGGAAAATCTCAATGACCTGCTCCTGGTACACAATGCAGCCATAGGTATTGGACAAAATGGATTCCAGCGCCGGATGCTTATAGACCACCAGCTTTGGGTCCTGGGCGCAGGCCAAAAACCGGGGAATGGACTCCATGGGACCAGGACGGTACAGGGCGATAATGGCGCAGATATCCTCAATGCTTTTGGGCTTCAACCCAACGCACACACCGGTCATCCCCGCCGACTCCATCTGGAACACGCCGGAGGTGCGGCCATCGGACAGCATTTGATAGACCTCCTGGTCGTCGTCCGGAATATCCTCCAGCTTAAAGCCGGGCTGGGTCTTTTGTACCATTTTTACCGCGTCGTCCAAAATGGTCAGGTTTCGCAGGCCCAAAAAGTCCATTTTCAGCAGGCCCAATTCCTCAATGGTGACCATGGTATACTGCGTCACCGGCTGGCCGTCGTTGGTCGCCAGCGGGACATACTCGTATACTGGGCGCTTGGTGATCACCACGCCCGCCGCGTGGGTCGAGGCGTTGCGGGGCATTCCCTCGATCTTCCGGGCCATGTCCACCAGCCGCTTTACCCGCTCGTCTCCCTTGTACAGATCGCTCAATCCCGTGGACAGCACCAGCGCCTTATCCAGTGTCATCTTCGGGTCAAAGGGCACCTGCTTGGCGATGTTATCCACTTCGGCATAGGGGAAGTTGAGCACCCGCCCCACGTCGCGGATGGCGGCCTTGGCCTTCATGGTGCCGAAGGTGACAATCTGCACCACGTGGTCCTTTCCGTACTTCTGAGAGACATAGTCAATCACTTCCTGCCTCCGCCGGATGCAGAAATCCACATCAAAATCAGGCATAGTCACCCGCTCAGGATTTAAAAACCGCTCGAAAATCAGGCTGTATTTCATGGGGTCCACATCGGTAATGCTCAGGCAGTAGGCCACGATGGACCCCGCCCCGGACCCCCGCCCCGGGCCTACCGGAATCCCCTGCCGTTTGGCATAGCCGATAAAATCGGACACAATCAGGAAGTAGTCCACAAAGCCCATCTGCTGGATGATGCCCAGCTCATAGTCCATCTGCCTGCGCTCATTCTCCCCGCCATTGGGATAGCGCCGGGCAAACCCCTCCTCGCACAGATGGCGCAGATAGGCCGGGGAATCCTTCCAGCCCTGGGGGAGCTTGAACTCAGGCAGATGATACGTGCCAAACTCAAACTCCACCGTGCACGCGTCCACAATCTTCTGCGTGTTGTCAATGGCCTCGGGGCAGTTGGGAAAGAGGGCGCGCATCTCCTCCTCGCTTTTGACATAAAACTCGTCCGTCTCAAACCGCATCCGGTCGGCGTCCTCCACCAGCTTCCCCGTCTGGACGCACATGAGCACATCCTGCATCTCCGCGTCCTCCCGGGTGAGGTAATGGCAGTCGTTGGTGGCCACCATGGGGATGCCGGTCTCCTGGCTCAAGCGGATGATCCCCGCGTTGACCACCTGCTGCTCGGGGATTTTGTGGTCCTGGATTTCCAGATAGTACCCATCCTCCCCAAACAGCTCCCGCATTTCCAGGGCGTGGGCCTTTGCCCCCTCGTAGTCCCCGTTCCGCAGCCGCCTGGGAATCTCCCCCGCCAGACAGGCGGACAACGCGATCAGTCCCTCGCTGTGCTGGCGCAAAAGGTCCATATCAATCCTGGGCTTGATATAAAAGCCCTCGGTAAAGGCCATGGACACCATGTAGCTCAAATTTCGGTAGCCCTGCTCGTTCCGGCACAGCAGCACCAAATGCCGGGCGGAGCCGTCCAGCTCGTGCACCCGGTCAAACCTGGTCCGAGGGGCCACATAGACCTCGCATCCGACGACAGGCTTCACCCCCGCCGCCTTGCAGGCCCGGTAGAAGTCGATGACGCCGTACATCACCCCGTGGTCGGTGATGGCCACGGCGGACTGGCCCAGCGCCTTCACCCGCTGTATCAGCTGCTCAATGCGGCAGGCGCCGTCCAGAAGGGAGTATTCAGTGTGGAGATGTAAGTGGGTAAAGGGCATGGTGGTCACTCCTCAATTTGTTCGTCTTTCTTCTGTTTCAATTCTTCCGCCGCAAGTCCGTCAACCGTTTCTATCAGGCATTCCAGCGCATCCCACAGCTCTCCGGCGCTTTTTGTTCGTTCCGGGAATAAAAAGTCTCGGAGCATCGGGATGCCCAGAATCAGGACGATCACATATATCCAATATTGCCCCGCTACGGCGCAGGAGATAAGTCCCAAGCCATATACCCCGCCGACAATCACGGCCCAGCCCCATAGGGGCTGCCGGAAGTAGCCGGAAATCACGCTGCCTGCTTCATTAGGGGCAATCTGTCCGCAATACACGGGAGAGAAGCCTACAGATTTGCCCTCGCCCACTCCGGCGCTCAGAAAAACCCGCCTGTGCTCCGCCCCCACGGCTCCATACGTCCCGGAAATGCTCCCATAATTCATCCTGCAGACCGTAAAACGGTTTTCCTTCTTCCAGTTCAGAGCCACCTTACACGCCTTCTTGTGCAGGCTGTTTTGTACCCGGACTTCCAAATCCAGCTTGTCCCTCAATTTCGCCGGAGGCAGGCTGCTGTGGAGCTCATACCGTCTCATGGCCTAACCCTCTCCTTTGTCACGCTTTGCAGACGGCTGCTCCGCACTTCCCGCCAGCTCCACCAGCTTCCGCATCCGGTGGTTCAGCGCCGACTTGCTCACCGGCGGGTCGCACAGCGCCGCCAGCTGGCTCAGATTCAGCTCCGGGTGCTCCATTCTGAGCCGCGCCGCCTCCTTGAGCTTGTCCGGCAGGCAGTCCAGCCGGTCCGCCTCCTGCAAGCGCTCAATCACCGCCAGCTGCTCCCGGGCCGCCGCCACAGTTTTGTCCAGGTTTGCGCTGTCGCAGTTTACCTGGCGGTTGACGCTCCCCCGCAGGTCCCGCTCGATTTTCGCCGCCATCACCTCCATGGCGGACACCGGCGCGCCTAAAAAGGTCAAGTAGTCCTCGATGTGGTCGCTCTGCTTGAAGTAGATCACCCGGTTCCCCTTCCGGTCCGTCTCCTTCGGCTCGAAGCCCGCCTCCCGCAGCAGGGCGGGCAGCTCCCTCCCTACGTGGTAGTGGGAGGTGGCCATCTCCAGGTGGTAGCCCTTCATGGGGTCTGTCACCGACCCCCCTGCCAAAAACACCCCCCGAAGAAAGGCGGTACGGCAGTGCTCCTCCTCCAGCCGGGCTAAGTTGATGTGCAGGGACACCGAGCTGTCCCACTCCAGGTCAAACGCATCGAAAACGGCCTTCAGCTTGCCTGGCTTCTCAATCAAAAAAGCTCCCTTTCCCTCCCCCGTCTCCGGGAGCTGGTCGAAGGATACCTGAAATGCCCTGTGGAACAGGACGGGCAGCCGCTCCTTCAGCGCGGAGCACTCGGTGACAATCCGGGCCTGACGCGTGTGAAATATACTGCAAAACAAGAGAATGCCGTAGGCCTCCGCCTGGGCGCAGCACCGGCGGCCCACCCGCTGCCGGCACAGCTCCTGCTTCACATTGGCAGAAAAGGCCACGGCCCCCTCCTCCTTTCCATCAATCAAAAAATTTTGGTATCCGCCCGCTGCTGGTAAAGCTCCACCACTGCCCGGGCCACCTTCACTCCGGAGTGGCGGGCATAACCGCAGTCCAAATCCATCAGCGGCCGGAACACCACCTCCGCCCCCAGCAGCTCCATCTCCCGCCGGTCCACCCGCATGGGCTCCGCGTCCTCGGCAGAGTAACGCTCCAGCAGCGCCGGACCAATGGGGTCGGAATTGCACAGGCACAAATCCACCAGCCTCGGCCCGCCGTGCTCCAAAAGGGCGGCCACGTGGTCCTGCGCCGTCATCCCCTCCGTCTCCCCGTCCTGGGTCATAATATTGCACACATAGATTTTCAGCGCGCCGCTGTCCGAAATAGCCTCCGAAATGCCGTCCACCAAAAGATTGGGAATCACACTGGTATACAGGCTCCCCGGCCCCAGCAGGATCACCTCCGCGTTTCGGATGGCCTCCACCGCCTCAGGCAAGGCTGGGGTGTGCTCCGGCAACAGGCGCACGTGGTGAATGCGGCAGTTCTGCTCCTTTTTTGCGGCGGAAATGCGGGATTCCCCCCGAACGCTGGAGCCGTTTTCAAAGGCCGCCTCCAGCTGAACATTGGCGTTGGTCACGGGCAAAATGCGCCCGGAGATGGCCAGCACCTGGCTCATCCGTGCCACCGCCTGGTCAAAGGAATCGGAGATGCCGTCCAGCGCGGCCAGCAGCAGGTTGCCAAAGGCCTGCCCCGCCAGCCGCCCGTCCGGAAAGCGGTACGCCAGCAGCTGCTGCATCAGCGACTCTGTGTCCGCCAGCGCCTCCATGCAGTTGCGGATGTCCCCCGGCGGGGGCATCCCCAAGTCCTCCCGCAGCACGCCCGAGCCGCCGCCGTCGTCGGCCACGGTGACAATGGCGGTGAGGTCGTCGGTGTACAGCTTCAGTCCCCGCAAAATGGCGGACAGCCCGTGGCCGCCGCCCAGGGCCACAATGGCGGGGCCCTTGCGCAGCTTCAATTCTCCCATATTACGCCCTCGTCATGTCCCGGTGGGTTTCACCGGCGGCATAGCCCAAGCCCTGAATGTACTCGCACAGTGCGTGAGTCACCGCCACCGAGCGGTGCCGGCCCCCTGTGCAGCCGATGGCGATCACCAGGGCGCTCTTGCCCTCCTCTACGAAATGAGGCAGCAGAAAATCCATCAGCCCCCGCAGCCGCTCCAGCAGCTCCTGGGCGGTGGGGTTTGCAAATACATAGTCCGCCACTCCCTCGTCCAGCCCTGTCTGGGGCCGCAGCTCCTCAATATAGAAGGGGTTGGGCAGAAAACGCACGTCAAATACCAGGTCCGCCTCCAGCGGCAGGCCGTATTTGAACCCAAAGGAGGTGACGGTGACGCTCATTTCATTCACACTCTTTCGGTTGGGTGCGAACATATCCAGCACCTGCCCCCGCAGCTTGCGCACCGGCAGCGAGGTGGTGGTGATGACGAAATCCGCGTGGGCGCGCACCGGCTCCATCGCCGTCCGCTCCCGCTCCACCGCCCGGGACAGGCTGCCCGCCTCCCCCATGAGGGGATGGCTGCGCCGGGTCTCCTTATATCGCTTGATGATGGAGGCGTCGTCCGCGTCCACAAACAATACCTTATACTGGAACTGCATGGCCTTCAGGGAATCCATCGCCTCGAATAAACCGTCGAAGTTCTCTCCGCCCCGGATGTCGCACACCATGGCCACCTGCTCATAGGCCCCGGTGCCCGCCATGCACAGCTCGGCGAATTTGGGGATGAGCACCGGGGGCAGATTGTCCACGCAGAAATAGCCGCTGTCCTCCAAGATGGACATGACGGTGGACTTGCCCGCCCCGGACAGGCCGGACACAATCAGAAATTCCACTGTTCTCCCTCCTTCCCCAGATAGCGCACCTCAGGCTCCAGGGTAACGCCCGTCTCCCGGAACACCCGCTCCCGCACCTGGGCCATCAGCCCTACAATATCATCACAGGTGGCCCCGCCGCGGTTGACGATAAAGCCCGCGTGCTTCTCCGACACCTGGGCCCCGCCCACGGCGATCCCCTTCAGCCCGCACTGGTCAATGAGGGCCGCGGCGTAGACGGGCTTCCCGTCCACCGGGGCGGGGCGCTTGAAGGTGCTGCCCGCGCTGGGGTATTCCAGGGGCTGCTTTTCCCGGCGGCGCTGGGCAAAGTCGTCCATTTTCGCGCGGATTTCGGCGGGGTCGCCCGGTTTCAGCGAGAAGCTCGCCCGCAGAATAAAGTCGTCCTGCCCCTGGAACTGGCTGTGGCGGTATGAGAATTGAGGGTTGATGTACTCCCGCACATCTTCCTCGGAGGGACAGCTCACACAGGACACGCTGGAGATCACCTGCCCCAGTTCCCCGCCGTAGGCTCCGGCGTTCATGTACACGCCGCCCCCCACGCTGCCGGGGATGCCCTGGGCGAATTCCAACCCGGTGAGACCGCACTCCAGAGCAAAGCCGGCCAGCCGCGCCAGGGATACGCCGCTCCCGGCGGTGATGGTACGGTGCCCGGGCCACTCTCCTTCGGGCAGCAGCTCCAGCCGGTTCAGGCCGTCGTAGGCTTTTATCACCAGCAGGTCCGCCCCCGCATCGGACACCAGCAGGTTGGTGCCTCTGCCCATGAAGAAGGGCTTGACGCCAAACTCCAGCGCGGCCACGGACAGGACCTGCTGCACCTCGTCCTCGTTTTTGGGCAGGGCCATAATGGGCGCCGGTCCGCCCACCTGGAAGGAGGTGTGGCGGGACATGGGTTCCTCCCGACGCAATTCCAGGGCCGGGACCCTCGCCTTCAGGCGGTCATACAGCTTGTTCCAATCCATAGCAGGACCCTCCCAGCGGTCTTAATATTTTGTTATTTTACCACGTTTTGGCGAAAAAGAGAATAGCCTTCATGAAAAATTAAAGAGCGGGACGGATAAGCCGTCCCGCTCCCGTGAATTATCCACAGGTACAGTAGTTTTTGGTCTCCTGATAGCCCTCCGGAGGCGCAATGGTGTTGGGCGGGAAGAACTCCTCCATGGGGAACTGCACCTGGCGGAAGATGGCGCAGGGATCCTCCTCGCCGCCGCCGGCGCTGCACTCCTTGCTGGGCATACAGTAGTCGTAGGCGGGAATGAGCAGCTGGCTGTCCCGCTCCAGGCGGATGATGGAGAACTGGCCCAGGGTGACATACACCCGACGGCCCTCGCCGCTCATGTTCAGCTCCCCGGGGAAGCAGCCCGCAATGCCCGCAGGCACCTCCGCCGCATCGCCGCAGGGGCACACCGGCCCCTCGCAGGGGTCGGACAGGCGCATACTCAGGATAATGGGGTCTACGGTATTGACCACTGCGATGGGCAGATTCGTGCTCATCAGGTTCTGCTCGTCCAGGTCGTCCACCCTGCTGTTCGAGGAAAACACCTTCGCGGAGCCTTCGCTTCCAAACAGAATGGCCCGCTTGTCAAACACCGCCAGCCCACAGATGGACACCGGCCGAGCGGCGCCCACAAAGGCGTCGGCAGTCACACGGTAGAAATAGCGCACGTCTACGGTGAAAAAGCCCCGGTTGAAGCCCACAGGCTCCACGTCGATGTAAGCGTACAGCAGCTCGGCCTGCCCGGCCTTTAAACTGATGGCCCGGTCAATCACAGCCTGAGAGCTGACGGTGGGGTAGAGTCGCAGGTCCTCTACACAGTCTTTATCGTAAGATATCGCACCCTATATAAATAAGGCGCGCCACCTCGTTATGCTCTGCTCGACAAAAGCATTATAGCATATTTTCGTCATTGCGCAACAAAAACCCCCCGCCACGGTGTACGTGACGGGGGGTCTTTGACCGAATCGGTCACTGATTCTTTTCCTGGATGCCCTTGATCTGTTCCAGTGTCTGCCGCAGCTTATCAAAGCCAAACATGGCGGCGTAGGCCACGAACACGCCCAGGATGACAGCGCCGGCCACCATGTACCATTTGACTGCAATGCCGCCGATCTGGCACACAGCGAAGAACGCCAGCAGCGTCAGCGCCATGGCCACCGCGAAGGCAGGATATTGGTGGGCAGCTTCTCCCAGGTCAGCCGTTTCAGCACCTCCACAATGATGTTAGTGGAGCTTTTCAGCACCATGTAGATGTACTGCGCGGCGTCGGCGGCGGTCTTGTCGATGGCGTCCACGCTGGTCACGATCTTGCGCTTCAGGTGGTCCGCGCCGGCCACGGCGGCGGCCACGTCCGTCTCGGTCTGATACTTGCTGTCGTTGGTCAGCTGGGACACTTTTGTGGGCACGATCTCCTCCAGGGCGCTCACCCGCCGGTCCACCGCGTCGCTGGCCGCCTTGGCGCGCCGCGCCAGATCCTCCAGCGCCGACAGCTTGGTCAGTTTGTTCTTGTCCATCTCATTGGGCATATCCGCTTCCTCCTAAAAATTTTTATCTGCTCAACGGGCGTCCGCCCATTGTAGCCGTGGTCAATCGCCGGGGCCGAATACCCCATCCAGCACTTCTCTGGCTCCATCATCGCTTGTAACCTCCACGGAAAGGGTGCCCTCCTCGTCCACCAGCAGCCCCGGCCCAGGCTTCACGACCCCGGGAGATGTCGCGGTGGCCGTCGGCAGATTCACAGCCCCTCCCGCCGTGGACAGCACCAGCCCCGTACTGTCCCGCAGCAGGGCCAGGGACAGGGCAATCTCCCGGGCGGGAACGGTTCCGGCTCGAAAGATTACCACACCGCCCCCCGTCTGCGCCGCATTGCACAGCCCGCACGCTATGGCCGCCTCCTCGCTGTCTGGCAATATGGCGGCGCTGGGGATCGTCTCTCCCGTCACCCCTTCCACCGGCAGCTCAATGCGGTACCCGTACCGCCCCTCCGCGTCCTGCGTCCAACCGTCCGTGGGGAGGGTCAGGTCTACCTGACGGATGGCCAAAGCACCCGCCAGCGCGGCCATATCCTCATAGGTGCACCAAGCCCCCGCGGGATAGTCCAGCACCGCTCCGGCCTTGGCCCCGATCTCCACATGGACAGGATAGCGCCGCACCGACCCGCCGTACTGCGCCGGCACCGCCGTCTCCGGGAAATGGCTCACATCGCCGTAGAACAGCAGCTGCTCCTCCCCCTCCGCGCCCAGCCCGAACACGCCGTATTCGGTAATCTGAAACGCCTCGGTGATCTCCGGGTTCAGGTCCGGCCGGTACTCAATGAAGAAGTCCACGGCGCAGCCCCGGCGCACGGGGGTGGTAGATGTAGCCGCGCTGCGCTCCTGCACCAGCGCCGTCATCTCGGTCAGGTCCGCCCCGTCGGCGGGGATTCCGCTGCCCACCGCCACCCGGGTGATGTGCAGGTCGCCCCCTTCGGCGAACAATTTGGCCTGGAGGGCAAATCCGGCCTGGGTGAGCGTACTCGCATAGCCCATAAGTCTTACCTCCTTTGAAATTCCGGCAGCGCCGTGATGATGGACACCGGCCCGCCCAGCCTGCCGGCGCAGGCCACCGCAGCGCTGCGGGGCTCCTCAAAATATACAGGGGGGGCGGTCTCAGAAAATTTTGGACCCAGCCCAATCCCGTATCGGATATGCTGCGGCGGCATCTCCATGGTCCGCTTCGGCGGAGCCGATGTAGAGCAGCGCGGGCCCGTGACCACGCGGACCACGTACTGCGCCCAGGTGCGGATCAGCACCTGCCAGTCCAAGTGCGCCGGCATAATCGCCTCCAGCCGCTCCCTCAGGGGCAGCGCTCCACCGGGCAGCGTCTCCCCGCCGTCCGTCTCCAGCTCCACCCGGTACTCATTGTAATACTCCGTCACCCGCACCGGCGCGCCCAGCAGGGTCTCCGCCAGGTCCCGCATCACCGGCACCGTGGTGGTGCCCAGCCCCTGGAGCTTGGCCACCACCGCCCGCCGGCGCACGTCGGTCTCCAGGACGCTGCCGGCCGTCAGCCCCAGGGCCCGCTCCCAAAGGGGCAGCCCCCAGGTGGCGGTATAGGGGTTGAGCTGGAGCAGAAATTCCTCCCGCAGCCGCCACAGCGCCCCGATCTCGGGCTGGATCGCCTCCTGGAACGCCACGGTCTCCCGGCTGGCCGGATAGTTCTCCGGCAGCCACTCTGTCAGCTCCCTGCCCCACTCCGGCTGTGCGCTCATGTCAGCTCCACCCCCTCCAGCACCGGCACGCTGTCCCCGTCCAGCGTCAGGTTTCCCTCCCGGCCGTTGATGGTCAGCCCGCTGTAGTCCAGCACGCCGTCAATGGACATCAGCAGCGCCCCCACCCGGTGGGCGTAGACCACGAACTCCTGGAAGGCCGTCTCGGCCAGATACTGCGCCGTCAGCTCCCGCAGCTCCTCCGCCACGGCGGCGGGGGCCGCGCCGGGCAGCAGCGTCAAACGCGCCGCAACGCGGATGAGGCAGGCCGTGGCGGACTTCACCGTGACCTGTGCGCCGATGGGCCGCTGGGTCTCGATGTACTCCGCGCAGCGCTCCACCACCGCCTCGTCCACCGGCAGGCGGTCATAGCCGCAGATGAGCACCTTCACCGTCCCCGGCCCCCGCCACAGCCGGGTTACCCGCACATCGCCCACCCCGTCCACGCTCAACGCCCACTGGCGGTAGTGGTCTGGGTTTCCGCTGGTGGGCGGCCGCTTGCGCCGCTCGTCGATGCGGGCAAACAGGGCCTCGTCGCTCTCCGGGTCCGCGCCCCCTTCGGCCTGGCCGCAGGAGAAGAACTCCAGCCCCCGGACATTGCCCAGAATCTGGCTCACCCGCCCGGCGGGGACGTTATACCCCTGGCCCACCTTCGCGGCCCGCAGCAGCCCCGTTCCGTGGCCGTCGGTCAGGGCCACGTCGGCGGCCAGACCAAACTCCAATCCGTCCTCCGTGTAAAATCTCGTCCCGGCGGGCACCACCGTTCCGGCCTTGCCCTCCATGGCAATTTCACACGCGGCCTTCGCCCCTTCCCGGCGCGTCATGGCAAACAGCCGTGCGTGGTCGTCCAGATACCTGCCGCTTTTCTCGTTGACGTAGAACGCCTCCACCAGTTCCTCAAAGGTCATGTACATCCGCCACAGCTCCATGCACATGGGCGCGGCCTGGTCGTAGGCGTAGGACCCCTCCCGGGTCTGCAAGTCCGTGTCCATCCGCCCCAGCACCCGTTCCAGGATGGTCTCCGGCGTCAGCCCCTCAAATAAGCTCATGGAACTCCACCTCCCCGTAAATGGTGACCGCTGTCCCGGCCACCGTGAGCTTCGCGCTCTCAAAGCTGACGGCGATATTCTTCACCGCCGTGATGTAGGGATTAATCAGCAGGCACTCCCGAAGATACCGGGGGGCCTCGGCGGTCTTCACCGCGTCGGTATAGGCTTGCCCCAGCAGGCTCTCAAACTCCGAGCCATAGGCCCAGGTGTAGATTTCGTAGCGGAACCGCGGCGTGCGGATAGCCCGCCAAATCCACACCTTCAGCGCCTCTTTCCCGGTCACCACAACCGGCTCACCCTGACGGAAAACCGGCACATCCTGCTCAAAATCCCAGGCAACCTCTTTGTAGAGCGGCAGCGCCTGTGCCTGTGCACCCTGGGACGCCTCCGGCGAAATCATAGGGAAAATACTCACACCGCGTCCACCACCTTCATCACGATATAAAACACCTGGTCGTCCTGGGTGAGCAGCAGCACCTCGTCCCCCGCCTCCAGGTCGATTTCCAGCTGCTCCACCCGGGCCTCGTCGATCACGGTGTCCGGGCTGTGCACCCGGCCGTCCGTCAGCGCGATCAGCGCCCCCGTCCCGTGGGGCGTGGACACGGGCCCCTCAATGGGCCCCGTCAAACCGTTGTAGTCGCTGTTGGGGCTGGTGGTTTTGGTTTTCCACCCGGCCCCTTTCACCAGCCGCTCATTGATGCGCAGGGCTTTCGTGGGCTGGACGATTCCCGCCACCCGCACCGTCAGCGGAGCGGCGCTCACCACCCGGCCCAGCCGCATCCGCGCCGGCGCGGCCCCCAGCCCCGCCTGGGCGCTGTCTCCCGCCGGCCCGGTGTCCGCCGACTGCTCCTGCACCATGGCCAAAAACCGGGCAAAAGGGTTTTCTTCCAAAATTTTCACCGCCTTGCTAAATACGTGTTGACAGAATACGTATTGTATGTTATATTGGGACAGTAAGGAGGTCTGACGATGCCAAAGCGACCGCTTGAACTGGAACGGTTGATTTTTGACGATGGATGGATTCTCAAAAATCAAGTCGGTTCCCACCGTCACTATATCCACCCAAGCAAACCCGGAAAGGTTACAATCCCATTTCACTGTAAAGAATTGACGAAATCGGTGGAACACTCTATTATGAAGCAAGCCGGGCTGAAGTAGCCCCTTTGCCCTAATTAAAATCTTTGTTAGTATTTTGTGCCCCCTGTATGGAGGAATATATTAAATGTTATCTGTATATCCAGCCTGTTTTTTAGAGGAAGCCAACGGCTACTCCGTCATTTTTCCTGATTTTGGCTGCGCCACTTGCGGCGAGACGCAGGATGAAGCTATGGCTATGGCCATTGATCTGCTGGCCGGACTTGTGTGGTCGGCCCAGCGCGATGGTGATTCTCTGCCCGCCCCCTCCCAACTCACCAGCGTTTCCCTCGATGCTGTCGCGGCGGAACTGGAGGTCGAGGCAGGGCAAAACTCCTTTGTCACCCTTGTATCGGTAGACGCATCGGAATACGCACGCACTCATTTTTGCAAATCGGTGAAGAAAACGCTTTCCATCCCCTCCTGGCTCAACCAGCTGGCCGAAGAAAAGGGGGTCAACTTCTCCCGCGTTCTTCAAAATGCATTGAAACAAGAGCTGGGCGTTCAGTAGCCCGCCTCCGCCGGTGTCCGATTCGGACACCGGCGTTTATTTCGTCGGCAAACTCCCCGCCGTCTGCCGGTCCATCAGCCCCTCCAGCGACAGCGTGAGCTTGGACTGGTATATATTCCGGGTGATGCTCTGGCTGTCCGAGATGATCCAGAACAGCCCATAAGTCCCCGTCACCGGCTCCTCCACCGCCACGGTGTTGCCGGTGATGAGCTTCAGGTTCCCCAGCGCCGTGAGAGTGATAGTGGTCTTCAGCCCGTTCTCCTTCAGCACCTGCTGAGCGTGCCCCTCCGGGTCGTCATAGGACTTGGCCCGAATAGCCGCCTGCATCAGCCCGTACAGCTTCACCGCCGCCTCGTCCTGCTGGGTGGAGATGAGATTACACTGCTCATCGTAGATGGCCACGCTGTTGGTCATGGCGCTGGCGCTCTCCTTGGTGACGCATCCCAGCAGGTTGCACCCCGGCTTGAGCAGGATGGTCTCCTCCGACACCGCCATCTCCACCACCTCCAGCCGGGGCCCTCGAAAGCGGATGCGGTACTGCTTTCCCGTCTCGTCCGCCGCCAGAGTGTACAGCGTCATGATGATCTTGTACAGCGGCACCCCCAGAAAGTTCCTCGTCAGCGCCACCCCCGTGGCCGCCAGGCTCCCCACGGGGATGCCGAACTGTCCGCACAGCGCGGCGGTCACTCCCTCCGGCGTCTGTCCGTCCACCCGGAGAAACGCGCTGTTTCGGGTGAGGTAAATCCCCCGGTCATAGGCTGTGACGTCAATGGTCTTGCCCAGGCTGTCCCGGCTGCGCTCCAGCGCAAAGGCGTCCATAAGCAGCTCGCCCTCGTGCCAGAACTGCACCGAGCCGCCCAGCTGCGTAGGCGCACGGGGCAGGCGCGGATCGTCCTGGCACGCCACGGGGCTGTAGCGCAGCGTCCGGGCGGCGTTGCGCCAGTCCCCCGACCAGGTGATGGACTTACACAGTTCGGTGATGTTGGCCGTGGTCCCGTCCGGGTCGGTGGCCCGGATTTTCAGATAGGGCTGGTCCATGTGCGCCCCTCCTCACCGCAAACCGATGGCCCCGCGGGCCGCCAGCTTCGCCGCATCCTGAACTGCCGCATTTCCCAGTACCCTGGACATCGCCGACCCAGCTGTCACCCCTGCCCCCTGGGCCGCCGCGTTTCCCGGGGCCTTGGCCGCCGCCAGCGCGGCCGTCACCCCTGCCTCCAGCGCCGTCAGTTCCACGCCTTTCGCCCCATCGCCGCTCCCCGCGCACTCCGGGGCCGGCGTGGCCGCATAGCCCGCCAGGGTCCCCTTGTCCGGCAGGGTGAGCACCTGGCCGGGGTAGATCAGGTTGGGGTTGGCGATGCCGTTGGCGGTGGCCAGCTTGTAGGCCAGCGACCCGTCGCCGTACACCCTGCGGCAGATGGCCCACAAGCTGTCCCCACGCTCCACCGTGTACCGCTCCGCCGCCTCCGGCTGGGCGGACGCCTCCGCCGCCCGGCTGTAGTTCTGGGTCGCCCGCTCCACCACCACGTCGTCCAGCACCCGGTACTCGTACAGCGGCAGCTTGCACTGCACGTCGTTGGTGCCGTCCGCCTCTCCATACTCCAGCATCCCCAGCAGCACCGGGATGTTGATTGCCGTGCCCGTGACGATGTAGCGGCACACCTGGGCCTCCCGGCTCCACTCGGTAAGCAGGTCGATGTAGTATTGGGGCTGCGTCACCGCCCCGGCGGTCATGTGGGGGTACTGCCGCGCGGGCAGCTCAAATTCCAGCTGGCCGCTGAACAGCCCCTTCAGCCCCGGCAGGGCGATCTGCCCCGTCTGGGCCATATCCAGCCGCTCCACCCCCCGTCCCGCCCCCATGGGGTAGCCGCTGGGGGTAATGGGCAGGGTGAGCGCCTGCCCGGTGTCCGTATTTTTTAACACGATAACCCGCTCCATAAAACCTCCTCTTGCCATTCCCCCGCCGCCATGTTATAATAGTTGCGGAAAGGAGTGGATATGGTGAATATGCAGGAAAATTACAGGTTGATTGAAGCATTGCAGAGCGCTGGCTGGACCGCAGAAGAGATTATCAATCTCATCAAGTATATTGAAAGCGGCGATGAGCAGTACAAACCGAAAAAGGGAGCCTAACCGGGCGCCGGAGCCATCCGGCGTCCGCTTTTATTTCGGCGCTCGGGCCACCGCCTCCTGCTCCAGCCTGCGCACAATGACGGCCCACATCTGCTCCGCCATCTCCTCGCTGGTCCCGCTGAAGCTGTTGCCCGTGACCACGAGCTGGATACCCCCGGCGCTCTCTCCCGCCGCGTCCTGAGCCCTGGCCTGGGCGGCGGTGAGCACCCGCTCTCCCTCGTGGAGCAGCGCCGGGTACTCGTCATAGGGCACCCGGTCCAGGCCGAAGGCGTAGGGATGGAAATTCCCGCCGTCATCATACCGGCCGTCTCCTAACTGCGCATCTGGGCCATAAACGAGGTTCCCTCCGTCGTCCGTATATATCATGGTGCTATAATCCACATCGCCGTAATCAATTTTAACCGCGGCAAGCCCCTTGCTCAGCTCCTGGGTTTGCTGATAGATGTTATCAACAATCCCCATCAGCCCCGCCGTATTTTCCCGAATCATCGTAATTTCATCAATCTCAATTTCGTTGAGTCGCTGAACTTCATCACTCGCGTCAAAATACGACTGACCCATAGTCAGAGCCGTCTCATAGAGCTTCTCCAACTCTGCCCCCGCTTCCCAGTCTGCGCCCTCGCTTTCGTCATATCGTTCCTTCAGGGCGGCGTACTCCTGAGACATTTGGGTCAGCGTGTTCTGTTGGTCTTCGCTGAACTTACTCCACAGCTCGCCCTGCTCACCGTTGAGCACCGCATTCAGCACTTCCCGTCTATACTGCTCCTCCAGGTTCTCCCGCCGGGCCTGGTTCTCCCCCATGATGGCGTTGATCTCCCCCATGGCCTCCCCCAGCTCGCCGCCCAGGGCGGTCATCTCCGCGCCTATGCCCTGCTTGCGCAGCTCATTGTAGGCGTCTCCGCCCCTGGCCTCCAGCGATGCCGTCAAATCCCCCAGGTTGTCCGCCATGGCGTCATAGGTGCCCGCCAGGTCGTCGGACAGCCCGCCGAACTCCTTTTCGATGAACGCCAGGATGGCCGCCGCCGCGTCCTCGCCTCCCACCTGCCCTTTGCTCACCATCCCGGACACAGTGCTCTTGTCCACGCCCAGCTCATCCGCCAGCGCCTGGTCCACGTCCACCCCCCGCTCCCGGAAGTAGTTCAGATATTCCTGGGTGGCCTTGCCCGTGGTGCGCATTCGGGACAGCCCGGAGATCATCATGTTCACGTCACTGGAGCTGAGATTCAGCCCTGCTGTGGCGTCGGACAGGTTTTGCAGGACATCCAACGCCTCATCCGGGTCATAGCTGTTCAGCAGCAGCTTGGCGTAGCCCGTGATCTCGTCGTAGTCGTAGTTGGTCTTGGCCGCCATGGTCTCCACCCTGCCCAGGTATTCTCTGGCCTCGTCCTCCCCGCCCAGCCGCTGGGCAAAGGCCATCCGGGTCTGCTCCCGGCTTCCGGCAATGGTCGAGCCGCTCTCCACCATCTCCCCGGACCGGCCCTTCACGTCCTCATACAGCCCGCCGTAATAGTCCTTGAAGGCGTCGTCTTTGTTTGTCCACTGCTCTATTGCGCCCGACATCAGGCTGGTGACTCCACTTACCATCGCCCCAATAGCCGCGCCCGGCACACCAAATATTGCCGCTCCGGCCAAGCCGCCGCTGACTGCGCTTCCCAGAACCCCGGAAATCATCCCGCCCATATCGGTGCCCAAACCGCTGGACAATACGGCGCTTGTTGCTGATTGGGCTAAAGCCCCCAGTTGCTTATCTAATCCAAGTCCTTTAATAAATGCACTCAGTGGGAAACCTTCTTTTCCGCTCAGCTCCTCTTTGCGAATGATCTCAATGTTCTCCTTGTACATCTTTTGGTTTTCGCCCAGCGCCTTGGTGGTGGCCGCGATTTCGTTGCGCAGCTTTTGCTGCTTCTCCTGGGCCTTTTCATAGGCACTGCTGCTGGCCTCGTCCCCCAGCGTCTGGAAGCTCTTTCGGGCCGCCTTGACCTCCTCGTTCACCTCTTGAAGCTTTCTTTGCAGCTCCGTTTTTCGCTCGATCAGGCTTCTATTGGCCTTTTGCAGCGCGTCATAGGTCTGCTGGAGCTGCTGGCTCTCCTTGTTCAGCGCCTTCGTCTTGTCCGTGATGGACGCCAGCACCGGAGACGCCTTATCTATGGCGGTCAGATATATATTCAGGCTTTCGTTCGGCATAGTTTCACCTCTTGACGCATGGTTTATTTGTGATATACTAAATAAAAGGAGGGTTGGTCATGAACGAATGGAAAAATATGAGTGAACAGGAAAAAAAATATTGGAAGCTAAGGCTAACAATTTGGATCATCGTTTTAGTAGTCTGTGGCATAATTACGCTGTGGCTGTACAGCCTTTGACCCTGCCTCGCCGCCCCCTCCGGGGCGGTGTTTTCATGCCCGCCCCTCCGCCGAAGCTGCCTTCTCCACAGCGGTCAGGTAGATATTTAGGCTTTCATTCGGCATGGTTTCACCTCTTGCGATTTTGAATAATGTGTGGTAAATTAAAAATAAAGGAGGTGACATAATGGACACATTGACATCACTTTTAGGTGTAGGATTATTTGGAACGATCGGCGGCGTTTTGTTCTATTCCCTTATGCTCCAGGTTACATCCTTTTCCTCCCTATCTGATTTGGCCAAAAACCCGCGTTTTATCGCTGGCTGGATTTGTTTTGTAATCGCCTTTCTAATTGCCATTCAATCTCTTTAACCCGCCGCCCCCTCCGGGGCGGTGTTTTCATGCCCGCCCCACCACCTACTATGCTTTGTCCACAGCGGTCAGATAGATATTCAAGCTCTCATTTGGCATGGCTTCACCCCTTGCAATTTCGAGAAATTTGTGATATATTAAATAATTAAAGGAGGCCTCCACTATGAGTAAAAGGATGAAACAATATCTTCTATGGGTTGCTGTGCCGACCTTGGTCATTTCTTTTATGTGCCTCTTGCTGTACGCCAGTTGCTTTTAGCCGCTTTTCCTAACTTCTTTCCGCCGCCCCCTCCGGGGCGGCGTTATTTTTTACCCCACCCCTCGCTCTCCCGGCTGGCGAAGGCGTAGGTCAAATCCCGGCACCCCGGCCGGCGCAGCTGCTCATACGCCGCCCAGGGCATTACCCCCTTGTGGCGGAACAGCCAGTACAGGAGGGACAGCTCCGGGTCGCTGCCCTCCTCTATCCGTTTTTTATCTCACGGATGGTGTTCTGCCGGTAGCCGCTCAGCCGCTCCACCGCCCGGGACAGGTCCGCGATTTCCCCCGGCAGCAGCATGGCCTTCACCGTCTCCGCCGGCGTGGCCCCGCCGAACTTGGCCTTCAGTCCCTCGTCCCGCAGCTCCTCGCACCCCGCCAGCAGGATGTGGATTTCCTGGTCGTGCTCTATTCCCCTCAGCTCCTCCGCCTTGCCGTAGGGCAGCGCCCGCAGCTCCACCGCCACCGGCTCGCCCAGCGCCCGGCTCAGCCGTTTGATTTCGTACTTGGCCGTGGGCAGGGTTTTCTGCACGTCCGCCGCCTCCGGGCGGAGCATCTGATCCAAAAACTTGCTCAACTTAGATTCCCTCGCTTTCTGTTTTCGTGGGGCCTGGCCGCGTCTGTGCGAACGCAGGAGCGGCGATCAGCGCCCTGTAGCCTATCGCCGCCCCAAAGCGAGCGCAGGCGCGGCCAGACCGCCCAGTTTACTGCGCCTGAATCACGTCCAGCCACTCCCGCCGGGTGAACGTGAACGGGTGGGTGGTCTTGCCCACCTGTCCGGCCTGGAAATCCATAATGGTCTCGTCGTCGAAGCTCACGTTGTAAAGCGCCACCCGCTCCGCGCCGTAGGCGTCCGGGTCGGCCAGCTTGCCCACGATGGTGGCCCGGATGTCCCGTCCCTCCATGAGCTGGTCCGCCCGGCTCACATTGCGGGTGTACACCTTGTTGACGGTGATGGACCCGGTGCCCTTGATGCTGGTCACCTTGCTGCCCACCGCCATCTCGCCGCACAGGTTCACGTCCGTCTTGTTAAACGCGAACTTGGCCTGGAACGCGCTCAGCTCCGCCCACAGCTCGCCGTCCACCCACACCTCGCCCCAGGTCCCGGAGATCACCCGCTGGTCTAACATTGCCATATGCTCTCCTCCTTAAATCTCCACCGCAACGAGGATATCCTCAATCGCGTCCAGAATCTTGCACCGCACCAAAATAAACACCTGGGAGCCGGTGTCCGCCTCCCGCAGCTCCCGCTCGCTCATCGCCTCGGTGTCCATCCCACGGCTGGCCAGGTACTGTTCCTGTGCGTCCACGTCGATGTCCACCGTGTACCCCGGCTGAACCAACTGGTCCCGCTCCAGCCCCATGAAGTACCCCCGAATGGCGGCCACCAGCAGCATCTTGTTGTCGTAGCTGTTGGCATATTTGCCCACGTACTCGTCCTCGGCGGTGGCGGAGATGTCCGTGCGGATCAAGTCCATGATCTCCACAATCTTGATTTTCTTGAAGCTGTCCAGCATCCCCTGGCTGGTGGTAATCAGGCTGGTCACCGCCCGGTTCAGCTTCACCTTCCGCCCGTCCCAGCGCAGGGCCAGCTCCCCGGCTCCCACCGCCTCGTCGCTCTCATCCTTGGTCAGCCGCGCGCAGTCGCTCAGCTCGGGCAGCGGCGCGTAGGTGGCGGAAATCTTCATGGGCGTGCCCGCCAGCAGCCCCGCAATCCGGGAGCAGTATTCCGCCGTGGCCCATACCGTGGTGCCGTCCGTCATGGCGTCCCCGGTAAAGTTCACAATGGCGTAGTTGTCCGCCGGGTGGTTGGGCAGCACCGCTTTGTACTTGGCCCCATTGTTCAGCCGCTGGCTTTTCACCCAGCTGGCGATGTCCGCCGCCTCCTGCTCCGTGCAGCCTGCCGGGCCGCAGATGTAGTCGAACGTCTGGGCCGCCATGTAATCCAGGGCGGCCGTCAGTTCCTCCTGCTCCCCCAGCACATAGACGATCACCTTCCTGGGCGGCGTGACATAGCCCAGGAACGTCCGCTTGATGTAGTCCTGTGTCTCCTTGCCCAGCACAGCCGGGGTCTGGCTGGCCTGGGTAATGGAAAAGGGAGCCTGCGCCGCCTCGTCCCGGACGATGAGGGCCACCGTGCCCTTGCTCCCCCGGGTGATGGCGGAGATGCCCAGCTCGGTGAAGGTCACCGAAATCTGGGGACTTGTGAGTTTAGCCATGTGTTGTTACCTCCTGTTTGATGTGCAGCGCGCCCATGTCGGGCAGTTGCTGCATCTGCATAAAGTCCTGCCGGCTCAGCGTATAGCTCAGGGTGACGGTAACGGCGGCAAAGTCCATCCCGTTGTCCATCTCCCCCTCGTCCAGCACACGGGGCGCTCGGTCCTTGACCCTGATATACCCAGGCAGGAACAGTCCCAGCAGCGTCATTTGCCGCCGGGCCAGCTCCTGGTCGTCCTGCTGGTGATAGGCGTCCACCGGCACAAAGGTGGTCAGGGTGAATTTGGGCCGCAGTTCCACCCCGCCGCAGGAGGCGTTGGGGAAAAACTTCCCGCCTTCGGAAAGCGCCAGCAAATTACTGGGCCGCTCAAATCCTGTGGGGGTGTAATCCCGGTAGAGCTTTTCACCCGGAAAAGCCTTCTCCACCAAGTCCGCTATAGCGTCTGCAATGTCGTTGTTTGTAACCATAGGCATCGCCTCCTTTTATGGAATGTGCTCTGCCAGATCAGCCGCTCAGGTGGTCCATGAGACGCCGCCTCATCCGTTCAACTGACTCTTGAATCACCATCTTCGCCTGAATCTGGCTCATGCCGCCCCCGCGCCTTCCCGGATCCGCCTCATCGCGTCCACCACAAATCCACCATCCTTTCCGGCGGTTGACCTCCCCTCCAACATAGCGTTGAATTATCAGTCAACCGTCCTCCCCAACGCGAACTTGCTCTTGCGCGGGTCTGGCCCATAGGGCGTGGTAGCGAGCCGCACCATCCCATCCGCCCCTGCCGGCAAACCTGGGATAAGTTTCATGATTTTGTGCATCGCCAGCGCCCTTTAGCAAAAATTTTTTCATTTCCGGGGCAAGGCTTGTCCTGCGGCGGGATTAACCGCCTGAAGCCGTCACCAAATTCCCTGCCCAATCAGTCCGGCCGCAACAACCTCCCGGACATTGGCCAAAAACGCGGCCTCCTCCTCCGGGCTTTTCGGCTCGCGGGCGATGGTATAGGCCCTACTTGTGCCCATGTTCCCCGGCCCCTCGATGGTCGTGACCTGCTCCACCAGGGTGGGCTGCCCATCAATCGTCACCGTTTGGAGCCCCTTCTCCCGGGTGATTTTTACCTGATACTCTTTCTTCCCATCGGTCCTCGTTTTGTACTCAGTGGTCGTCGTCATGGTATCGCCTCCCCTTGAGGGTATGCCACTGGACCTGTCCCATTGACCCCGCCGGGGTGGATTTTCAGCGGCAAAATTCAAACTTCGGCTTCGTCAAGGCTGAATACTCAGAAAGACAAAACATAAAATGTTGATATCCGTTCCATCATATGTAATCTTCTCAATTAACTCAGTTAATTTTTTCTTGACAACGCAAATTTGCCATAGTTTAATATGGATAGAGGAGGCGGTTCCTTGAATGAACGCATTCTTGCAACCATCACTGCCAAGGGCATAAGGAGAACAGAATTTGCCCAAAAGCTCAATATACCACAAGCAATATACTTCACAATACAGACTGGATGTAAATACCGGTAATTTCCAAAAGAGAATCCCGCCCATAAAAGATGTCGTCATATCCGCCGGAGGGCGGGAAAAATAAAATGTGCCCGAATCGGGCACAAAGAAGGAGAGCATTATAATGGCTTTTAATGCAAGCACATCAGGTCACCAAATTATTGAATATAGTCCAGACGATACATTTTCTGCACTTCTCACCGCTTTATCAAATTCTAGTCATTATACTGTCAAAGATTCAAATAAATCTGCGCGCACTATTATGATTTCAACGGGTGTTTCATGGAAATCTTGGGGCGAGAACTTGAATATCGCAATTAGCCCCGCAAATGATGGATTTTCTGAAGTTTCCATCCATTCCTCATCTAAGTTTGGTGTCGCGGATTGGGGTAAAAATCAAGAGAATTTTAACACTATTTTAAACCTACTTGCTATAGAACTGGAGCAGTACGAAAAGGTAACACAAGCAACTAAAACAGTTTCAGATGATATACCTACACAAATTAAAAAGCTGGCAGATTTAAGGGACGCTGGCATTTTGACGGAAGCAGAATTCCAAACTAAAAAGGCTGACCTTCTCGCAAAGATGTGATTCTTTGATATTTGCCCCCCCCAAAAAATAACTTCCCCACAAACACTGTACCCTTTACTCCTGAGAGCAAAACAATAGAATGTGCCCGATTCGGACACAGGAAAGGAGCGTCCCATGGACAACGAAGAAAAGATTTTAGCAATCCTGGAAGAACACAGCAAGATGTTTGAGAAAATGCAGGCAGATATTTCTGGCCTAAAAGCTGGTCAATCCGCTATGCAGGACGACATCACCGGCATCAAACTCCGTCTGGAGCTTGATGTGGAAAAGCGGTTTGATGCTGTCAACGAGGGCATCGACGCCATTTTGGCGCAGCTGACGCCTAAGAGCCGGGTAGACGAGCTGGAATCTGACGTGGTCGTCCTGAAAACCGCCGTCAGGCTGCTCACCCAGGAGGTCGCCGAGTTGAAAAAAGCCCAGTGAGCGCCGCTGCTTTTCCCGAGCAGCTCCTCCCTGTCCTCACCCGTTACCGCGAGCGATACCACTGGGGCTGGAGCATAACCACACGGCTCATCAATCGGTATTGTGGCACGAATTACACAGAAAAACAGCTGAAAAAGCTGTACCGTCAACAGGCAAAGCAACAAAACGAATAGCAAAATTCCGCCCCGGTGCCGTCACACCGGGGCGGACGATTAGAGGTGAGTCCATATGCCGCCAAACGATAGAGATATGCTGGGCAAAACCGCCGCCGTATATCTCCGAAAATCCAGAGCGGAAGAAGGCCTGGAGACGGACGAGGTCCTGCGCAATCACAGGCAATGGCTGACAGAGTGCGCAGACCGGCATGGCCTGGATATTGTAGCCTATTTCCCGGAGGTGGTCAGCGGCGAAAGCCTCTATGCCCGCCCGCAAATGCTCCAAATGCTGGAGGCCGTGGAGGCCGGGGAATATGACGCGGTGCTCTGCATGGACCTGGACCGGCTCTCCCGCGGCCGGATGAAGGACCAGGGCATTATTCTGGATGCCTTTCGGGACAGCGGCACGCTCATTGTAACTCCTGACAAGGTATATAACCTGACAGATGAGATTGACGACGAGCTGGCCGAGTTTAAAACCTTTATGTCCCGGCGGGAGTACAAGATCATCAACAAACGTCTGCGCCGGGGGCTGCTGCGCTCCATTCAGGACGGCTGTTACGTGGCCAACGCCCCGTATGGCTATAAAAAAACCACCATCGACCGCAAGCCCACCTTGGAAATCTACGAGCCGGAGGCGCAATTTGTGCGCCTCATGTTCGACCTGTACACCCATGGGTACGGCTGCAACTACATCGCCGGGCAGGTCAACGCAATGGGGGCGCGGCCCCATCGCTCCTCCCAATTCAACCGCAGCAGCGTTGCCAAGATCATAACAAACCCCACATATATCGGTAAAATCGTCTGGAACCAAAAGACGCATATCAAAAAAAGCACCAAAGGCAATCAAAAGCACATCACCATCTACAACCCCAGAGAAAAGTGGACCATCACCGACGGCCTACACCCGCCGATCATAGACACACCGACGTATGAGAGGGCGCAGGAAATTATGCAGGGACGATATCGGCCATCCAAACAGGACGGAACAATGAAAAGCCCCCTCGCAGGGCTCATCAAATGCGCGAATTGCGGCGGGAATATGCAGCGGCTGATGATGAAAAACGAGCCCTATTTGCTTTGCCCCAGGAAGGGTTGCTGTGCATCAGCTAAGTTTGCTTACGTGGAGAGCGCAGTCATTGACCATCTGGCGGAGACCCTGGAAAAGCTGGAGCAGGAGCGGCCGGAACACACGACAGACACAGCTCCGCTGGAACTGGCGGTCGCGGCCATGGAGAAGGAACTGGCCGCGGCGGCCCGCCAAAAAACGCGCCTGCATGAGCTGTTGGAGATGGGCGAGTATGATCTGCCGACCTACCGCGAGCGCATGGCCGCGGTGAGTGAGAAACTGTCCAGCCTGGAGGCCAAGCGGGACGACGCGGTGCGGCAGTTGGAGCAGGCTAAGAATTTTGACCCAAGTGTGCAGGCGGAAAATATCAAAAATGCGTTGAACGCATACCAGTCAAGCGACGCGGCAACGAAAAATGCCCTGCTTCATTCTGTTATCAATCACATTGTTTACAGTAAAGAAAAGAAATCAAAGCCCATGGATTTCAAGCTTTCGTTCTACTTGAAATGATGGGTTATTTTTTTGCCCAAAAGTATATAAGACGTTGTATCTTTATCGCGGCAGCTGTCAAAAATTTTTCGGGTGTGGATGCATACGGCCTCGCGGATACCGGCAGTATCGCAAATGGGGCCCGGCTCAATGAATTCGGCCATTTTCGTACCTCCCGATCATGGTTGATAAGAAAGGACGCCAGCATGGCGTTCCCCTTCCACTCCCATGGTATGCACGCAGGGTAAAACGGTGAGGCGCTCCGCTGCTGGCTCCTTTGCCCGTGATGGATACCGTGCCGAATAGGCTTGGCATCCGAACGCTCGTTTCATACGGCCGTCACTCCCTGGCCGAAAAGATTTTTATCACAAATCGCCAGATGCGGAAATTTTTATTTACACCATCGGCTATTCGCTGTATAATTGAGTACAAAGTACGCTCGCCCAAAGAAGAACTATCCCCGTTTCCAGGCGCAGGCTCGAGCTCACAAAAAATACATCCAGCCGGTAAGAAGATGCATCCCATCCACCAAAGGGTAAAAACAGCAGTGTGTTCGAATGGAACACAGAAAGGAGCCCTATGAACAACGAGGAAAAGATTTTAGAGCTATTGACCCAAATGCAGCAGGAGCAACGCCAAATACGCCTGGAACAGCAGGAAATGCGCGAGGAGCAACGCCAAATACGCCAAGAGCAGCAGGAAATGCGCGAGGAGCAACGCCAAATACGCCAAGAGCAGCAGGAAATGCGCCAGGAACAGTTGAGGATGCGTGACGACATCACCCGAATCAACCTCCGCCTGGAGCTGGACGTGGAAAAGCGTTTTGACGCTGTGAATGAGGGCATCGACGCCATCTTGGAAAAACTCACCCCAAAAAGCCGGGTGGATGCGCTGGAGGCGGACGTAACCATGCTGAAAACCGCCCTTCGGGTGCTCACTCAGGACGTTGACCAACTCAAAAAGGCCCAATAACCACCATGCCAAGCGCAGGCTAAAACATACGCAATAAAACGCCCCACTCCACAGTTGCGGAGCAGGGCGTTTTCTTTTTTCTATTTGCGCAGGGCGATCTCATGGCGCTTGGGTCCAGTGGATACGATGGTAATGGGCACGCCGATCCGTCCCTCCAAAAATTCCACGTACGCCTTGGCGTTGGCGGGCAGCGCATCGTAGTCCGTAACCCCCCGCACGTCGCACTGCCAGCCGGGCAGCGTCTCAAACACAGGCTTGGCCCCCATCAGCTTAGGCGTGGTGGGGAACTGGTCCGTCACTTCCCCGTCAATCTCATAGCCCACGCATACCTTGATTTCATCCAGGTAGCCCATCACGTCCAAACACGTCAGCGCCACCTGGGTCGCGCCCTGAACCATGCAGCCGTACTTGGTGGCCACCGTGTCAAACCAGCCCACCCGGCGGGGCCGCCCGGTGGTGGCGCCAAACTCGCCCTTGTCTCCTCCCCGGCGGCGCAGCTCATCCCCCTCGGGGCCCAGCAGTTCGCTGACAAAGGGCTCGGTATTGGACCCCACGCTGGAGGAATACGCCTTGGTGACGCAGATCACGTCCTGGATGGCGGTAGGGGGCACTGGGGCCCCCACGCAGCCGTAACCCGCCAGCGTGTGAGAGGAAGTCGTCATGGGGAAGATGCCCAGATCCGGGTCCTTCATGGACCCCAGCTGACCCTCCAGCAGCACGGTCTTCCCCTCCTTCAGCGCCCGATGGAGGAAGCCCACCGCGTCGCCCACATAGGGCCGAATCAGCTCCCGGCAGTCCAAAAGCTGATGATACAGCGCCTTGGCGTCCAGCACCGGCTTATGGTACAGGTGTTCAAACAGGATGTTCTTCACCTCCACGGCCCGGCTCAGCCGCTCCCACAGCCGGTTCTCGTCAAACAGGTCGCACACCTGAATGCCCGTCTTGGCATACTTATCCGAATAGAAGGGCGCGATGCCGCTCTTGGTGGAGCCAAACGCCTTGCCGCCCAGGCGCTCCTCCTCATACCCATCCTGGAGCACGTGATAGGGCATGAGCAGCTGGGCCCGCTCCGACACGATCAGGTTGGGGGCGGGCACGCCCTGCTCCATAACGCTGTTCAGCTCGTCCACCAGCTTGACCACGTCTAACGCCACGCCGTTGCCAATCACGTTGGTGATATGGGGGTAGAAGGTGCCCGACGGCAGAATGTGCAGCGCAAACCGCCCATAGTCGTTGATGATCGTGTGCCCCGCGTTGGCGCCGCCCTGAAAGCGCACCACCACGTCCGACGTCTCCGCCAGCAGGTCGGTGATCTTTCCCTTGCCCTCGTCGCCCCAGTTTGCCCCTACAATCGCTTTTACCATTTCAACATACCTCCACGGGCCGGGATTCGCAGCCAAGCTCTTGGTCTGCCTTATCCGGCTCCGCCCGCCGGCCCATTCGTCCGACGGCTTCTATTATAGTCAACATCTTCCCTTCACGCAACCCTTTTTCACGATTTTTCTCAATCCTATCTTTACTTTCTTAAAGCGGCGTGCTACAATATCAGCGGTCGCCGCGCCGCTTGTCCATGGCGCGGACCTGAACCATTTTTTACGGGAGGATGCCATATGCAAAAGGATCTTCACGATCAGAACGACCTGCTCTACCAGGCTATCCTCGCCCTGAACAGCCTCGAGGAGTGCCGCGCTTTTTTCCAGGACCTGTGCACCGTGGCCGAGCTGCGGGCCATGGCTCAGCGGCTGGAGGTCGCCCAGCTGTTGGACGACGGGCTCATCTACAACGACATTTTGCAGCGCACCCGTGCGTCCAGCGCCACCATCAGCCGGGTGAACCGGGCGCTGCAATACGGCGCGGACGGCTATAAGACCGTGCTGCCCAGGCTGAAGAAATGACGGATTCCTACACCATTCTCGCCCAGTCCTATGACCGGCTCACCGCCGACGTGGACTACAAAAAATGGGCGGATTATATTGAGCGCCATTTTCAAAGGCAGAAACAGCCTGTGCGCACCGTGGCCGAGCTGGGCTGCGGCACCGGCAACTTGACCAGCCTGCTGGCCCGGCGGGGCTATGCAATGACCGCCGTGGACCTCTCCCCCGATATGCTCTCCATCGCCCAGCAGAAATGCGGCGGGCTGGATATACTATTTCTGTGCCAGGATATGTCCCGGCTCACCCTGCTGGAGCCGGCGGACGCCGTGGTGTCCTGTCTGGACAGCATCAATTACATCACCCGCCCCGCCGCGCTGCGGCGGACCTTTCAGCGGGTGCACCGGGCGCTGGTCCCCGGCGGGCTGTTCCTCTTTGATGTCAAGACCCCCCTGGCGCTGGAGAGCGCCGGAGGGCAGACCTATTTGGACGAGGACGAGGAGCTGTTCTGCGTCTGGCGCGGGGAGTACAGCCCTCGCCGCCGCGTGTGCGGCTACGGGCTGGACCTGTTTGTCCGCCGCCCGGACGGCGCGTGGGACCGGGGCGGCGAATACCATGAGGAGTACGCCTACACTCTGGACGAGCTGGACCGCTTTCTGCGGGAGGCCGGCTTTCAGCGCGTCCGCCAGTACGATGACAAAAAGCTGACCCCGCCGGGACCGACTTCGCAGCGGGTGTTTTTCGCCGCCAGAAAGGATTGAACCCAACATGGACCAACTGATTCGCGTCATCGCCAAGGATGCCCCCGTCAAAGCCATGGCCATCTCCGCCCCCAGCACGGTGGAGCGGGCGCGGGCCATTCACGACTGCTGGCCGGTGGCCTCCGCCGCCCTGGGCCGTCTGCTCATGGCCGCCTCCATGATGGGCGCCGCCATGAAGGAAAAGGACGGCGCAGTCACCCTCCGCGTGCGGGGCGGCGGTCCGCTGGGCTCCCTCACCGCGGTGTCCGACAGCTGCGGCAACGTCCGGGGCTATGTGCAAAACCCCGCCGTAGACCTGCCCCGAAAGGCCAAGGGGAAGCTGGACGTAGGCGCCGCCGTGGGCTGCGACGGTGAGCTCACCGTTATCAGGGACCTGGGCCTGAAGGAGCCCTACATCGGCTCCGTACAGCTGGTGGGCGGCGAAATCGCCGAGGACGTGGCCGCTTATTTTGTAGAGAGCGAGCAGGTCCCCACCGCCTGCGCCTTAGGGGTGCTCATCGCCCCCGACCAAACCGTGCAGGCCGCCGGAGGCTATCTCATCCAGCTCCTTCCCGGCGCGGACGACGCCGTTATCTCCGCTGTGGAGCGGGGCATTGCCAAGCTGGGCGCGGTCAGCGCCCGGTTGGACGCGGGCATGGCCCCCCTGGAGCTGCTTCAGGCGGTGCTGGCCGAATTTGAATTGGAGGTCTTGGAGACTGCCCCGGTGGAGTACCGCTGTTACTGCTCCGCCGAGCGGGTTTCCCGTGCCCTCATCAGCATGGGCGCGGACGAACTCACTTCTCTCATCCAGGAGCAGGGCGGCGCGGAGCTCACCTGCCAGTTCTGCGACAAGGTATACCGCTACTCCGCCGACGAGCTGCAAAAGCTTCGGGATGAGGCCATTGCCAAGTAACGCCAAAATTTTTAAATTTCTTATTGACATACTCCCCATTGTTTGTTATAATGATTTTCGCCGTCTGACAAATGGAAGAAACAACTGGGGAGCATAGCTCAGCTGGGAGAGCACTTGCCTTACAAGCAAGGGGTCACAGG
>OFHO01000240.1_pt1 | contig 55517 bp, 48 predicted proteins | sample 1521531 | NCBI WGS metagenome assembly OFHO01 (sample SAMEA3504124, study PRJEB24116) | mouse gut metagenome | biome: mouse gut; feature: mouse-associated habitat; material: faeces | place: Denmark | collected 2011
CTGGGTTCAGAACGTCGTGAGACAGTTCGGTCCCTATCCGGCGCAGGCGCGGGATACCTGAGGGGAGCCGTCCCCAGTACGAGAGGACCGGGACGGACGGGCCGCTGGTGCACCTGTTGGAGACCAACTCCACGGCAGGGTAGCCAAGCCCGGAAGGGATAAACGCTGAAGGCATCTAAGCGTGAAGCCCCCCTCAAGATGGGGTGTCCGCGGGAAACCGCAAGTCCCCCCGGAGAGTACGGGGTAGATAGGGGCGGGGTGCAGGCATGGCAACATGCACAGCTGACGCCTACTAATCGGACGAAGGCTTAACCAGGAGAAAGAGGAAGGAAGGCATGCGGGGATGTGGCATGCCGGGTTCTGGATACATCAGTGTTCGGTTTTGAGGGTATGGACCGAAAGACATTTATCATAAGAAACAGCTTAGGAGAAGGAGTAGGATGACTACTTCTTTTTTTATGCGCAGGCCCGTACAGAGGAATTATGCCGCTAAAGCGGCGTACGGGCCGCGCGCACGAGTAGTGGAGAAGGACGTTCCCCTACTCGATTACACACGGGCGCGTAAGGAAAATTGTTGCTGACGCAACATGCGCCCGGCGCACGAGTAGTGGAGAAGAGCGTTCCCCTACTCGATTATACAGGCCCGTACAAATTATGCCGCTAAAGCGGCGTACGGGCCGCGCGGCGAGCAGGGGGGAAGGACGTTCCCCTACTCGACTGCACAGGGGCGCGTAAGGAAGAGACTCATATAGAATCCAGGAAAGTGTGAACTATTATGAAGATTATGTTGGTGGAAGATAATGAAGCGATCATAATGGGTCTGGAATACCTGCTTTCCCAGGAAGGTTTCCAGGTGGTGACAGCCAGAACTGCGGTCCAGGCGGAAGGTCTGATGAAGAAGGAAGACTGTGACCTGGTGCTGCTGGATATTGCGCTTCCGGACGGGGATGGTTTTGCCATCTGCAGGCAGATAAAGGAAAAGGCGCAGATTCCGGTGATTTTCCTGACAGCCAGGGAGGAGGAAGCGGATGTGGTGAGGGGGCTGGACCTTGGGGCGGATGATTATGTAATCAAGCCATTTCGCAACAGGGAGTTAGTATCCCGCATTAAGGGAGCATTGCGGAGAAACGGCAAAGGAAGTGCGATATTGCGTTGCGGGGATATTGTTTTAGACGCCGGAACGGGAAAAGTAAAACGGGGTGACGTGGAGATTTCCCTGACCAGACTGGAATATAAGATTTTGAGCAATATGATGTCATGTCCCGGAAAACTTTTTACCAGGGACCGGATTCTGGAAGACATCTGGGACATATCCGGGAATTTTGTGAATGATAACACTTTATCCGTGACCATGAAGAGACTGCGGGAAAAACTGGGGGATTCTGAGGGAACAGTGATCAGGACCGTGCGGGGCATGGGATACAGGATGGAAAGATGACATAAAAAGGATGGATGCATTATGGGAATTGTCTGGAACGGGGAACTGAAAAAACTTGCGGCAGGATTGACGGCAATTCTGCTGGCCGGTATCTGTGCCGTCAATCTCTGGGTGGGCATCTATGGCAATCAGGTGCGGAAGGAATATAATCATATGCTGGCCTGCATTTTGGGCAATGTGCTGTCTGCCTATCCGGATGTGTCGGAGGAGGAACTGGTCCTGACACTCAGCGGGCAGGGCGGGGAAACGCTTGGCAGGCAGGTACTGGCGGGATACGGTATCTTTGAGTCCTACGGCAGCAGTTCTTTTGCGGTGCAGGAAAAACAGCTTTGGTTCCTGGGGGTTTTTTCCAATATATTTACAGTCTCTTTTTTTATACTATTTGCTGTTACGGTATTTTTCTATCTGAAAAGGCGCCAGATTAAAATCCGCGGGCTGACAGATTATATGCAGGAAATAAACCGCGACAGATATAGGCTGGATATGGAAGATAACGGGGATGATGAGCTCAGCGGCCTGCGGAATGAAATATATAAGCTGACGGTTTTTCTGAAAGAAAAGGCGGACCAGGCTGTGGAGCGCAGACAGGCGCTGGCAGATTCGGTCACAAATATTTCCCATCAATTAAAGACGCCCCTGACTTCCATAACGGTCCTTCTGGATAATCTGTCCGAAAATCCGGATATGGACAAGGCTACAAGAGGGCATTTTCTGTCGGAACTCACATGCCAGGTGACTGGGATGTCCTGGCTGATTGGAACAATGCTGAAATTGTCCAGACTGGATGCGGGAGTGGTGGAACTGGAACGCGCAAGGACGGGTGTGAATGAAATGGTACAGGAAGTACTGACGCGGCTGGAAATGGCGGCAGAATGGCGCCAGGTGTGTTTCCGTGTGAATATTCCGGCAGACGCGGAAATATACGCAGATAGAAAATGGACTGTGGAAGGTCTGATGAATATCGTAAAAAATGCCGTGGAACACAGTCCTGCAGGGGGAACCGTGGAAATATCAGGGGAGGAAAACGAGGTATATACACAGATCGCGGTCAGGGACCAGGGAGGCGGCATAACCCGGGAAGAGCAGGAAAACTTGTTCCGGCGGTTTTACAAAGGCTCCCTTGCCAGGGAGGACAGTGTGGGAATCGGTCTGGCACTTGCCAGGGAGATCGTGGAGAAGCAGTCGGGCACCATATCCCTGGACTCCCGGCCGGGGGGAGGTACGGTATTTCGGATACGCTTTTTGAAACAGTAGACAATAGATTTTAAAAAAAGGGAAAATGTCACGAAAATGTCATTTTCCTTTTTTATACTGTAACAAAAAGAAACAGAGGCGGAGAGGAGTCTTATGGAAATTTTAAGGACGGAACATTTGTTAAAGCGGTATGGGAAGGGAAATAACGAGATCATTGCGGTGAATGACGTGAACCTGTCGGTGGAGCAGGGGGAATTTGTGGCCATTGTGGGGAGTTCCGGCAGCGGAAAGTCTACCTTGATGCATATGCTGGGAGGCGTGGACAGACCTACATCCGGCAGGGTGCTGATAGAGGGAAACGACATCTACAAAATGAATGACGACAGGCTGGCCATTTTCCGGAGGCGGCAAGTGGGCCTGATCTATCAGTTTTATAATCTGATACCGGTGCTCAACGTGGAGGAAAATCTGACCCTTCCCTGCGAGCTGGACGGCGTAAAACCGGATCCCCAGCTGGTGCAGGATCTGGCCGGGGTCCTGGGGCTGCGAAAGAGACTGGGGCATCTGCCCAATGAGCTGTCCGGGGGACAGCAGCAGAGGGTGGCCATCGGCAGGGCGCTGATCACGAGACCGGCGATTCTGCTGGCAGACGAGCCTACCGGAAATCTGGACACCCGGGCCGGCAATGAGATCATGGAGCTGTTAAAAGTTTCAAACAGAAGGTATAAGCAGACGGTGATTATGATCACCCACAACCTGGAACTTGCCAGGCAGGCGGACAGGATCCTGCGTATAGAGGATGGATTTGTATTTGACGGAGGGAGGGGAATGGAAGAATGAATGTGCTGAAAAAATGCTGTTATCGCTCCCTGAAGGAGAATCCCAAACGCACGGTGGTGACCATTGTGGGAATTATTCTGGCCACTGCCCTGATCACTGCAGTGGCCTGCGTGGTAGTCAGTTTCCGGGCCAGCATGGTGGCCTATGAAAAAAAACACAGCGGGGATTTCCATTATCAGTTTACGGGGGTGGACCCGCAGTATCTGAGACTGTTTGAAAATAATCAATATGTAGAAAAATACGGACTGACGGATTGTATCGGATATGCCATGCTGGAGGGAAGCAGGAATAAGGACAAACCGTATGTGTATATTTCCGCAATGGACGAAAATGCCCGGGAAGCCATGTCCCTGCAGCTTACGGAGGGGCGTATGCCCCAAGACGACACGGAGCTTCTGATCTCCAGGCATATCCGCAGCAATGCCTTAGTGGACTGGAAAGTGGGGGACAGGCTGACGCTTTCCGTGGGAGACAGACAGTCAGAAGGGTTTGAACTGACCCAGGAGACCCCGTATCTGCCCGGGGAAGAGGTTCTGGAAAACAGGAAGGAGAGAACCTATACCGTGGTGGGAATTGCGGAACGTCCCAATCAGGTGGTGGAGCCCAGGATCGCACCGGGATATTCCGTGTTTACCAGACTGGAAGAACCGGAGAAGGCAAAAAAGCTGGATGTGTATGCCTCTTACACCAAAAAAGGTCTGAAACAGGCAGAGCAGGTGAATGCGGGCATTCTGGGAATATCGGAGAATCTGTACAGCAAGTATTACACGGACACTTATATGAATTGCACGGAGAAGGAAATCGCACAGGTGCAGAGAGTGGCTTTCCGTGTGACGGAGAATTACTGGCTGCTGAAATGGGAACTTCTGATCTTTTCGTCCGGTATCATGAATATGATGTACAGTATGTCCGCAGTGGCAATTACGATTATTATTGTTACGAGCGTGTTCTGCATTCACAATAGTTTTACCATATCCCTGACGGAGAAAATGAAACTGTACGGCAGACTTTCTTCCGTGGGAACCACGGGAAAGCAGCAGCGGAAAATGGTCTATTATGAGGCCTCCTTTCTGGGACTGGTGGGAATTCCCCTGGGAATATGTTCCGGAATTGCCGCCACTGCGATTCTGGTAAGCCTGACAAGTATCCTGATGGAGCGGGCCATGGGGGTTGCCCTGGTGTTCGGGATTTCCTGGTCCGCGGTTCTGCTGGCGGCCCTGCTGTCCGTGGTGACAATTTTTCTGTCGGCATCCCGGTCGGCCAGACGGGCGGCGAAAATTTCCCCCATCAATGCCATACGGTCCAATGATACCGTGAAAATCGGCAGGAAGGAACTGCGCTGTCCGGGTTTTGTGGAAAAAATGTTTGGAATCGGCGGCAGGATCGCATATAAAAACTTAAGAAGGGCAAGGGTCAAATACCGCACCACGGTGGTATCCATTGTGATCAGCGTGGCAGTTTTTATCGGCATGTCCACCTTTGTGCAGCTGCTGGATAACGGCGCCGACATGTATTATGAAAATATGGCTTATCAGCTCCGGGCCAGCATCTATCAATGGGATTTCTACCAGGAAGCCCTGAGGATCGCAGGACTGGATGGCGTGCAGGAGGCAGAGGTGGTCCGACAGGCGTCCATGAAGGTAGAAACGGATGAGATTGACTATACGGAGGACTACATCCGCACTTTCGGGGTGGTGGATGAAATCAGGGTATGCTCCCTGGGAGAGGAAGGCTATGTCCGGTTCTGCGAGAAATCCGGGGTGTCTGTGGAGGAGGCCAGGGATAAGGCAATTGTCCTGGCAGAGTATGAATGGGATTCCTACGACGAGGACGGAAAAAGGTATGTGGGTGACGGAACGATAGCCGAATTTCAAAAGGGGGACGTGCTCCGTGGAACGGGTGACGCGGAAGATGTGGAGATAGAGGTGCTGGCCCAAAGGAAAGAAGGGCCTATGTATTATAATAACGGCAGCACCAACAGAATTGTTCTGGTGGTCAGTGACCAGTGGATGGATGCCCATCCGCAGCTGAAGCGGTACGACAATATTGAAGTCTGCGTGAAATGCGAGGATGCGTATGAGATAGAACAAATCATCCGGTATGACATCGGTCTGCAGCATTTTACAGTGACAAATTATGAAGAACAGCGCAGGGCAGACCAGAGTATGCGGCTGCTGATTGCCATTTTCCTGTACGGCTTTATCACGGTGGTGGCGCTTATCGGCATAACCAATATTTTCAATACCATAACCACGAACATGGAACTTCGGGCGCCGGAGTTTGCCATGCTGCAGTCGGTGGGAATGACAAAGAGGGAATTCCGGCGCATGATCTGGCTGGAGGGAATGTTTTACGGGGGAAAAGCCCTTATAATCGGGATTCCGCTGGGCATTTTGCTTTCCTTCTGCTTCAACAGGGCATTTGAAAGGGGGATTGTAACAGAATTTATTTTCCCCTGGCTGGGGATTCTCATGTCAATTTTGGCAGTAGTGCTTCTGCTGTATGTGATTATGCACTATTCCATGAGTAAAATAAAAAAGAGGAATATTATTGAGACAATCCAGAATGAGAATATCTGAACGTGGGGGCGCAACGGTTCCGGGAACACTGAACTGAACCGTTGCCGGGAGCCCTAAATTATTTTGACAAGTTTCAAGATTATGGTTTTCTTTTCCGGCCGGATATGATAAAATAGGCAGGTAAGGCGGTGACTTCGTCTATCATATAAAATAGCGGGGAACGATTCCTACTTGGGAAAAGCTCCGGGCAGGAAAGGATATGGTTAAAGATGGATAGTAAAATATTGCTGGAAAACGGAACAAATGAATTGATGATTCTGGAGTTTCAGGTGGGTGACAATTATTATGGCATCAATGTGGCGAAGATCAGGGAGATCACAAAGTATGTGCCGGTTACCCCTGTTCCAAATTCACACCCGAGTATTGAGGGAGTGTTCATGCCCCGTGACGTGATGATTACGGCGATTGACCTGAAAAACTGTCTCGGACGGGGACAGTCGGAATCTAAGGGATTGTTCATTATCACAAATTTCAACAAACTGGATATTGCGTTCCATGTGGACAATGTGCTGGGTATTCATACGGTATCCTGGAGCGAAATCATTAAACCGGAAGTTACAATTTCTGCCGCAGAGGAAGGCGTTGCCATCGGTATCGTCAAGAAAGACGACAAACTGATCATCATTCTGGACTTTGAGAAGATTGTCACCGACATTAATCCGGAGACGGGACTGAAGATGTCAGACATCAATGAGCTGGGAGAGAGGGACAGGAGCCAGGTGCCAATTCTCATTGCCGAGGATTCTCCCCTGCTGAATAAGCTGATTGTGGACTGCCTGAAGAGGGCGGGATACGAGAACCTGACACATACGGAAAACGGCAGGCAGGCCTATGATATTATCAGCTACTGCAAGTCACATGGGACATTGCATGACAAAGTGCGTGTGATCATTTCCGATATAGAGATGCCCGAGATGGACGGACACAGACTGACCAAACTGGTCAAGACAGATGAGGCAACTGCACATATTCCCGTGGTTCTGTTCTCTTCCCTTGTGAATGAGGAAATGCGGAGAAAAGGGGAATCACTGGGGGCAGATGCGCAGTTATCCAAACCCGAGATCGGGAATCTGGTAAAAATAATAGATCAGCTTGTTGAAGAGAGGCATTTGAATATTTAATGGTCTTAAAAAGCTGGGATACCCCCAGCTTTTTACCTTATGGAAAATTCCGTTGTCACAAGGGAATCCGAACGGTGCGGAAAGCATCTTTCGATCCTGACATATTTACATAAAAGAATGTGCCGGGAAGTAAAGACGGGTGGAACAGGGGAAATGAACAGACAGGAGATTCTGGAAAAAATAGAACAGTCCCAGATGGTTCTGGCAGGGCTGGGGGAGGATTTTGACATTAGCAGGAGCCTTTCCCGGGAACCAGGATATATAAAAGGACGAAAAATCCTGGAAGAGAGGGGACTCCACTGGCTGATTCCCGGGTGGAATGAATACTTTGGGGAACAGTCGGGGGATGGCAGAACCGCAGAGGCCGTGAACAGGCTTTTTTCCCTTCTGGAGGGAAAGAACTGGTATGCGGTGTCGGTTTCCTGCAGCAGGAGTATTTTCAGGGAAGAGCGGGTGGTGATGCCCTGCGGGTCCGTGCTGCGGAAACAGTGTGAGAAGGGCTGCGGGGATGTGCCGGAGGAAGTGACGGCCGGGGACAGGGAAAAGACAGAGGCTTTTTTCCGGAAACTGTCCGCAGGGGACTGTGACGGAAGCGGGCCGGAGCTGGGAACCTGCCCGGAGTGCGGCGGGAAACTTATATTCAACAATATTTATGCGGAAAATTATAATGAAAAGGGTTATCTGGAACAGTGGAAAAAGTACACGAAATGGCTGCAGGGAACTTTGAACCGGAGGATTGTGATTCTGGAACTTGGCGTGGGGATGCGCTTTCCGACCGTGATCAGATGGCCCTTTGAGAAAGTGGCTTTTTTTAACCAGAAGGCCTGGTTTTACAGGATAAATGAAAAATTGTACCAATTGACGAAAGAATTGGATGAAAAAGGCTGTGGAATTGCCCAGAATGCAATTGATTGGCTGGAGCAGCTGTGATAAACTGTATAGGGATATCAGAGATAATACTGGGTTCATGAGAATAGGAAATTGGAGGAGATAATATGCCTTCACAGGAAGATAGTCTGGATGCATTGCTGAAGGAAATGTCCGCGCAGCGGGAAGAGGATAGTGTCAGACAGGGGAATGGCCCGGCACCCGGGCTGGAAGATATTGCCGGGATGTCCGAGGAGAAGATCCAGGAGTTCTTGTCTGCGGGCGGGGAGAAAGCAGAGGCCGCAGCAGGGCGGGAAATGTCCGAGGAGGATGTCCTGGGCATGGCCGGAGGCGGAAGAGACCTGGAGGAAATACAGGACTTGCTGAAAAAATCCGACAGGAAGGAAGCGATTGCGGGAGAAGGAACAGGTCCGGATACCGGTTTGCAGGGAGAAGGTCCGGCAGACAGATTATTCGCGGATATAGAGAGGGCTGGGGAGACGGAAGTGGCAGGAAACACGGCAGACAGCAGAAAAGAAAAAGCTTTGGAGAAGAAGCGGAAAAAAGCGCAGGCCGCGGCGGAGAAGAAAGCGGCCAGGGCGGCAGCAAAAGCGGAGAAGAAAGCAAAGCGCGGCCGTAAAAAGGGAAGCAGGCAGGAGTCCGGCGGACAGGACGGCCAGCCGCAGGAATATGACGTACTTCTGGACAAAGATCTGCTGGACAGCATTGTCTCCGGGGCAGGACAGATGGAACAGGCGCCTGCAAGGGCAGCGGAACCTGTAAGAGCCGCAGAACCGGCAAGGGCAGAAGAGCCTGAGGAATCAGAGCCGGTGGATCTGATGGAACTGGCCGCTGCCATGGAGGCCCAGAGAGGATATGATGTCAGCCAGGAAGTTCCCTATGACGAGGAGCCGGGCGCATCCCAGGAGGATTCCGGCATTATCGCCCTTGACCTGGATGAGGTGGATGACTTTATTCCCGACATTACCCAGGCTCCCAGGGAAGAAAACGGAAAGAAAAAGGGACTGATTTCAAAGTTTGTGGAATTCCTGATGGAAGAGGAGCCGGAAAACGAGGATGTGCCCATCTCGGAAGAAAATCAGGATATTATCAAGGAGCTGGATAAGGAACAGGCAGAGAAAGTAAAAAAGAAGAAAAGCAAAAAGGCTGCCAAGAAGAAGGAGAAGAAGAAAGAGAAACCCAAGGCGCCGAAACCGCCCAAGCCAAAGAAAGAGAAAAAACCGCGGGAGGAGGAGCCCTATGTCCCCGGGAAAAAGCTTACATTCAAGAAGATGCTGCCGGTTCTGCTTCTGGGAATATCCTTCGGCGCTGTGGTGTTTATTTTCTCGCAATTATCTGCGGATTATACTGTGAAACAGACGGCACAGGAGGCCTTTGAAAACGGTGATTACCAGGTCTGTTATGCAAATCTGTACGGCAGGGAACGGACGGAGGAAGAGGAGCGGATGTACCTCAAATCCGAGTGCATTCTTTACATGAGAATGTGGCATCAGGAATATATCCTGCTGGAAAAGGAAGGGGATCCGGTTAGGATACTGGACAGCCTGATCCAGACAGTACATGACTATCCCACGCTGTATGAAAGAGCGGTGCTGTGCGACGCCACGGAGGATATTGAGGCGGTATACGCCATCCTGGTGGGCGCCATGAATGAGAAATTCGGGGTTACGGAGGAACGGGCACGGGAAATCGGCAACCTGAAGAGCAATATTTCATACACGCGTATCGTAACGGCCCTGGCGGAGGGAAAACTCCAGGGAACGGAGCCGGCAGAGGATTCGCTTCCGGCCGAGGAGGAGAACCAGGACAGCGGGCAGGAAGGACAGCCGGATGAGCTGCCGGAAGAGACGGAACTTGACTCCGAAAATTTTGTGGATAACGGTTCGGCCGCAGGAGAAGAATAGACGAAAGGCGGCTTCGGAACTAAGACGGGATGGCTATGATCGCAATTATTGATTATGATGCTGGAAATATCAAAAGTGTGGAAAAAGCCCTGCTTTATTTAGGGCAGGAGGCGGTTGTCACAAGGGATCCGGAGAAGATTCTGGGAGCCCGTGGGGTGATACTGCCCGGCGTGGGCTCTTTCGGGGATGCCATGGAAAAGCTGCACTCCTACGGGCTTGTGGAAGTGATCAGAAAATGCGCGGCAGAAAAAATTCCCCTGCTGGGTATCTGCCTGGGCCTGCAGCTTTTGTTTGAGAGCAGTGAGGAAAGCCCGGGTGTGGAGGGGCTTGGCATACTGGAGGGAAAGATTTTGCGGATTCCCTCCGGGAATGGGCTCAAGGTGCCGCATATCGGCTGGAATGACCTGGCATTTCCGGGAGAGGGACGGCTGTTTGCAGGCATTCCCCAGGGCAGTTATGTCTATTTTGTACATTCTTATTATCTGCAGGCCGCAGATGAAAGTATCGTGACGGCAACGACTCAGTACGGTGTCACAATCCATGCTTCCGTGGAGAAAGAGAATCTGTTTGCATGTCAGTTTCATCCGGAGAAAAGTTCTGAGTCAGGCCTGCGGATATTGCGGAATTTCGTTTCCATTTCCACTCAAAACAAAAAATGAATGGCAGAAAGTGAAATGCCGGCCGCAAGGCCGGTCTGGAGGGTAAGATGCACACAAAGAGAGTGATTCCCTGTCTGGATATTAAGGACGGAAGGGTGGTTAAGGGTGTCAATTTCGTAAACCTGCGGGACGCCGGGGATCCGGCGGACGTGGCGGCAGCTTATGACCGGGCCGGGGCCGACGAAGTGGTTTTTCTGGACATCACGGCATCTTCGGACAGCCGTTCCACACAGCTGGAATGGGTCAGACAGGTGGCGGGGAAGTTGTTTGTCCCTTTCACGGTGGGGGGAGGCATCCGCACGGTGGATGATTTCCGGGATATTCTGAGGGAAGGGGCGGACAAAATATCTGTCAATTCCGCCGCCATTATGAATCCCCGGCTGATATCGGACGCGGCGGACAAATTTGGCAGTCAGTGCGTGGTGGTGGCAATCGACGCCAGAAGACGGCCCGGGGAACGGGGCTGGAATATTTATAAAAACGGCGGCCGTGCGGATACCGGGCTGGATGCCGTGGAATGGGCCGCGGAGGCGCAGAGACGGGGGGCGGGAGAAATTCTGCTGACCAGTATGGACCGGGATGGCACCAAGGCGGGATATGACCTGGAACTGACCAGGGCCGTGACGGCGGCGGTGGATATACCTGTGATTGCCTCCGGGGGCGCAGGATGCCAGGAACATTTTTATGAGGCATTGGCGGAGGCAGGTGCGGACGCGGTGCTGGCGGCCTCCCTGTTTCACTATAAAGAGCTGGAAATCCCGCAGGTGAAGGCTTATTTGCGGGAAAGGGGCCTGAGCGTGAGAACAGGGTGAAAACCTGGGGGGTTGTGCCGCCCCAGGCGGGTATGTCCGGAGTTGTGTAAGATATGTCCGGACAGACCGTACTGCGGCAGAAGAACGGAAAACATAGGACAAAGGACAGCGGAAAGGATGGACGAAAGAGATGGGGATGATTCAAAATGACTGGCTTGAAGAGCTGGGAGAGGAATTTCAGAAACCGTATTACAAGACATTGTATGAATTTGTAAAAACGGAATATAATACGAACCAGGTATTTCCGCCTGCGGATGACATTTTCAATGCGTTTCATCTGACACCTTTAAGTGATGTGAAAGTGGTCATTCTGGGGCAGGACCCTTACCATGATGTGGGACAGGCGCACGGACTCTGTTTTTCCGTGAAGCCGGATGTGAGAATTCCGCCTTCCCTGGTCAATATTTATAAGGAACTTCATGAGGATCTGGGATGCTATATTCCCAACAACGGATATCTGGTGAAATGGGCCAGCCAGGGAATTCTCATGCTGAACACCGTGCTGACGGTGCGCGCCCATATGGCAAATTCCCACAGAGGGAAGGGCTGGGAAGAATTTACGGACGCTGCCATCCGCGCCCTGAACAAGCAGGACAGGCCCATAGTGTTTATTCTCTGGGGGCGGCCTGCCCAGATGAAAAAGAAGATGCTGAACAATCCCAGGCACCTGATACTGCAGGCGGCACATCCGAGTCCGCTGTCTGCCCACAACGGATTTTTCGGCAGCAGGCCCTTCAGCCAGACAAACCGGTTTCTGGAGGAAAACGGTCTGGAGCCCATAGACTGGCAGATTGAAAACAGATAGGAAAGACACAAAACTGTTTTTTCACAAAAAGCTGCCGGGGAGACGGAAAACAGTATCTGCAGAGACAGATAGCGAAACTGGAATGGAGAACAGAATTCAGATGGAGAAAAAGGCTTTTGTCACCAGGGAACTGGTGGAAGAGATCACAAAGACATATCCAACCCCCTTTCATATTTATGATGAGAGGGGGATTCGTGAGAATGCGGAAGCATTGCGGGAGGCTTTTTCCTGGAATCCGGGATATAAGGAATTTTTTGCCGTAAAAGCGACACCGAATCCCTTTTTGATCCGGATCCTGAAGGAGTACGGCTGCGGCTGCGACTGTTCGTCGTACACGGAACTGATGCTCAGCAATGCGGTGGGGATAAAAGGGGAGGACATTATGTTTTCCTCCAATGACACGCCGGCAGAAGAGTTTCTGCTGGCAGCAGAACTTGGTGCAATTATCAATCTGGACGATATTACGCACATTGATTTCCTGGAAAAAACACTGGGATATCTACCGAAGACATTAAGCTGCCGGTTTAATCCGGGAGGATATTTTTCCATGGGTACGGATATCATGGACAATCCCGGGGACGCCAAGTACGGCTTCACAAGAGAACAGATGTTTGAAGGATTCCGGATTCTGAAAGCAAAGGGCGTGGAGCATTTCGGAATTCATGCATTTCTGGCCAGCAATACGGTTACCAACGAGTACTATCCGGTGCTGGCAAGGCAGTTGTTTGAACTGGCCGTGGAACTGCAGCGGCAGACAGGAGCCCATATTTCTTTTGTAAATCTTTCCGGGGGAATCGGCATTCCCTATACGCCTGACCAGGAGCCCAATGACATCCGTCTGATCGGGGAAAAGGTCAGGGAGGCGTACGAGGAGATTCTGGGAAGCGCGGGAATGGGTGATGTGGCTGTTTATACGGAGCTTGGACGCTTTATGATGGGTCCCTACGGACATTTGGTCACCAAAGTCATTCACCAGAAACATACACACAAAGAATATCTGGGAGTTGACGCATGTGCGGTAAATCTGATGCGGCCCGCCATGTACGGCGCATATCATCATATCACGGTGCTGGGCAGGGAAGGAGAGGCCTGCGACCATAAATATGACGTAACGGGTTCCTTATGTGAAAATAATGATAAATTTGCCATCGACAGAATGCTTCCGGAGGTGAAAACCGGCGATTATATGGTTATTCATGACACCGGCGCCCACGGATTTTCCATGGGATACAATTATAACGGCAAACTCCGTTCAGCGGAACTTCTGCTGCATGAGGACGGAAGCGTGGAGCTGATCCGCCGCGCGGAGACGCCGGAAGATTATTTTGCCACTTTTGACGGATTTGACATTTATAAGAAGCTGCTGCCGGAAAAATCCGGATAGGAATCAAAGACCCCGCTGCAGGCAACGGGGTATCAAACTTGCAGTGCTGCGCAGCAGAAAGCGTCCAAAAGACACTTTGGTATTTGACCCTGGCAGCAGTCGCCAAATGTCTGCAGGCAGCCACCTGGCTCGTTGCCCGCGGGAATAAACCGGCAGGAAACGCTATCTTTCGGTAGTTTCCCTTCGGTAAAAAACGGGAGGTATGACCTTATGGACTGGTTTTTCCAGAGGGACAGGCCTCCTTTTTTTCTGTTCGTTCATTTGCTCCACAAGCAGGTTTACCGCCTCGTAGGCCAGCTTGTCACTCTGCTGCCCCATGGTGCTGATGGGAAGGACTGCTTCCCTGGAAATGGGGGAGTTGTCGAAGCCGATAATCAGATAGTCCTCCGGCAGCCTGCCGTGCCTGCGTATCAGCAGGTTCAGAAGCACATTGGCATGGGTGTCGCTGGAGAAGAAAATTCCCTTTTTCAGTCCCGGATAGGCGGTGTCCAGATGCTCCACTATTTCGGAAAGAACCGGTTTTACCGTTTCAAAAGTATGTCCCATTTCCCTTATGATGACCTCATGCCTCAGGCCGTGTTCCTGACAAAAATCCAGAAAGGCTTTCAGCCTCCCATAGGCGGGGACTTTTTCGACGGTGGGGGTATTCACATGGATCAGGATATCACATTGGGATCGGGCCAGAAGGCTTGCGGCCTGATATCCCCCCATGTAGTTATCCGTGTTGACACTGCATACATATTCGTCTTCCCTTTCGATGGTCACAATGGGAATGGGCAGTCCGGCCAGTTCCGAGGAAGGGATGGTATGGCTCAGGATGATCATCCCCTCAATTTTATAGGCCAGCAGTTCCCTGATATAACGTCTTTCGGTTTCCTCGTTTTTATTGCCGATGAATACCAGAAATTTATAGCCGAAAGTTTCGTAGGTGGACAGAATCCGGACCAGTATCTCCGAATAAAAGTGATGGTACAGGTCCGGTATGATAATTCCCACAAATTCTGTTTTTCCGTTGGCAAGAATCCGGGCCACCTTGTTTTCTTTATAATTCAGTTTCACAAGGGCATCCGCTATAATCTGCTGATTCTCCAGAGTGAGGGAGTCAGGGGCGTTGAAATACCGTGAAATCGTGGTTTTAGAGAAATTTGTATATTTTGCAATATCATCGAAGGTTACGTTCTTTTTCTGTGCCATGGGATAGCCTTTCCTTATAGTGTCCTGCCGGCAGGAAAGTATTCTGCCGGCTTTCGGTGCACGGACATGTGCAGGGGAATTCTGCCGCCAGGAGGGGCAGGATGGATCTTTTCCGGCGGATGTTTCTGCGTGCGAAACCCCACAGAAACATCCGCATATAGGAATTATATCAAAAAAGAAAGAGGGCGGCAAGATAGAATCGGTTCAGTAACCGGTTTCCGGTCCTGCCGGAAGAAACCTGGGAAAATTCAGCACTTTTCACAAAAAATAAGTTGACTGTTGACGGAAACCCGGATTCGTGTTATTCTGTATTCATAAAGTAACCGGTTACGTAACCGGTAATGAAACCGTAGAAAATGGAGGAAGTAAGAGTAATGAAAAGAAAAGCAGTATCGCGAATTTCTCTGGGGCTTTCCATGGTATTGCTGTCGTCCGCGCTGTCCGGCTGCACCTTCGGGTTTGCAAGCGATCCGGACGATCCCGACGCGGCGGTCAGGGAAGAGGTTATCGACACTTCGATAGATACCTTCCAATATGACAGTTCCCTGCAGGGAACCAAAATCACGCTTCTGAATTCTAAGGCGGAGATCCAGGTGGCACTGGAGAAGATGGGAGCCGAGTATGGGAAGCGGTCGGGGGTAGAAGTGGAAGTCATGCCAGTGACAGACGGAGACTCTCCCTATACCAAGGTTGTGAGCCTGTATAATTCCGGAAATCCTCCCACACTGTCCATTCTGGACACCACGGACGTGCTTGCCCTGGCGGAGGAGAAGGCGGCGGATCTGACGCAGGAACCCTGGGTTGCGGAGGCGGAGGGCTATCTGACGCAGATAAACGGGAAGGTCTACAGTTTTCCGCTCTGCATTGAGGGAAGGGGAATCATTTATAACAAGACCGTGATAGAAGATACCTTGGGGGAGGCTTTTGATCCGGCGTCCATCACGACTCTGGGAGAATTTACCGGGCTTTTGGAACGTCTGGCGGAAGCGGGCATGGAACGGCCGATTTCCCTGGCAAAGGAAGACTGGTCCCTGGGCGCCCATCATCTGCAGTACATATACGAGACCCGGGACGGAACCTCCGAAGGGGCCCGGGAGCTGATCGGACAGCTCAGGGAAGGGCAGTTTGACCTGGCATCCTATCAAAGGCTGCATGAATTTCTGAATGCCTTTGATGTGCTGATGAAGTATAATGTTTCCGCCAGGGATCCTCTGGGAGCAGACTATGACGAGATGGCCATTGACCTGGCGGACGGCAAGACAGCCTTCTGGTTTAACGGCAACTGGGCCTGGCCCAATCTGTCGGAGGCAGGCGCGGAGAATGAGGATGCTTACGGATTTCTGCCTTATTTCCTGAATGATGACCCTTCTGACTATGTGAATCAGAAGATTCAGGCCTCGCCCTCCAAGCAGGTGATGCTGGACGGACAGATTGCTTCGGAGAAAGAGCAGGCAGCGGCCAGGGATTTCCTGAACTGGATTGTATACAGCGAGACCGGGCAGCAGATGCTGGCCAAAACCTGCAACATTATTCCGCCTTTCCAGAACAATCCCTATCAGCCGGGCGATCCTTTAAGCCGGGATATTTATGAGAAAGTGCATGGGGACAAGGCTTTTAACGCTTCTGCCATTGTACCCAACGATCACTGGGCAGTGCTGGGAGCGGCCATGCAGAAATATCTTGCGGGCAGGAGTGACAGACAGGAACTGACGGATTCCATCCGGACATACTGGGATGACCAGCAGTAAATTTGAGGAGGAAAATAGAGATGAAGTCTAAAAGCAAAGGAAAAGATTTCTGTATATTTGCATTGCCCGGACTGTTCTGCTTTGTGGCAGTCCTGATCATTCCCTTTTTATATGGCGTTTATCTGACGCTGACAGACTGGAACGGGGTGTCCCGGGAGAAAAATTTTGTGGGACTGACCAATTTTGCGGCGGTGATGCGGGACGGCCAGTTCTGGAGTTCTCTGCTTCTGACCTTCCGGTATGTGATCTTTGTGGTGGTGATCGTGAATGTTCTGGCGTTCGGAATTGCCTGGCTGCTGACCCGGGGAATCAGGGGACAGAATTTTTTCCGGGCGGGTTTTTTCACCCCCAATCTGATCGGCGGCATTGTGCTGGGATATATCTGGCAGTTTGTGTTTTCCAGGGTTTTTGTGAGCATAGGGGATTCCACGGGATGGAGTCTGTTCGAGGCGTCCTGGCTTTCGGATCCGGGGAAGGCTTTCGCGGCCCTGGTGCTGGTGTCCGTGTGGCAGCTGTCAGGATACATGATACTGATCTATGTGGCAGGTTTCATGGGATTAAGCGAGGATGTGATGGAGGCTGCCAGCATTGACGGGGCAACGGGTTTTGTGAAGCTGAAGAACATCATTATGCCCCTTATGATGTCTTCAATTACAATCTGCCTGTTTTTAACCCTTTCCCGGGCCTTTATGGTGTACGACGTGAACCTGTCCCTGACCGGGGGAGCGCCATACGGAACCACGGAGATGGCGGCAATGCACGTGTATGAGAAGGCGTTCACATCCAGGCAGTTCGGCGCAGGGCAGGCGGAGGCCCTGGTTCTGTTTATCATCACGGCATGTATCAGCGGCCTGCAGGTATACCTGACAAAGAAAAAGGAGGTTGAGGCGTAATGACACAGACAACAGTGGGTGGAAATAAGAAAAAGATAATGAATGCACTGTCCATAACGGGACTGGTTGTCATATTTGTGGCATATATGTTTCCCTTTGCCATGGTGGTGATCAACTCCCTGAAGCAAAAAAGAGATATTATCAAAAGTCCGTTTTCGTGGCTGTTCACCATCAAGGGCCTGTCCTTTGACAATTTTATCAAGGCTTTCGTGCAGATGGATTTCCTGAATGCCTTCAAAAACTCCCTGATGGTGACGGTTTCGGCCACGGTACTGGTGACGGTGCTGGCGTCCATGCTGGCATACTATATTGTACGCCGCAGAAACAGGGTGTCACAGACCATATTTGCCCTGATGGTGGCATCCATGATCATTCCGTTCCAGGCCATCATGATTCCTCTGGTGAGCATATACGGGGGGACCCTGGGAATCCTGAATCACAGACTGACTTTGATCTTCATGCACACGGGATTTTCCATGGCCATGTCCGTATTCATGTTTCACGGTTTTATCAACGGAAATATCCCCATAGCGCTGGAGGAGGCGGCATATATTGACGGCTGTACCCATATGCAGACTTTTTTCGGAATTGTATTTCCGCTGCTGAAGCCGATTATTTCCACCATGGTGATTTTAAACGCGCTTGCTTTCTGGAATGATTTCCTGCTGCCGTCCCTGGTGCTGACGGACAAAAAGCTTTTGACGCTGCCCCTGTCCACCTATAGTTTCTACGGAACCTATTCGGCGGATTACGGAACCATCATGGCAGGGCTGCTGCTGTGCGTGGTTCCCATACTGATTTTATATGTGGTGCTGCAGAAACAGATCATCAACGGCGTGGTGGCAGGCGCAGTGAAGTAGGACAGAACAGGAGGCCGGAAGAAAGGGGTGGACAGGATGAGGGATATCTTACATTTGAGGGCGCCGGGCAACTGGATCAATGATCCCAACGGTTTTATTTATTATCAGGGAAAATACCATCTGTTTTACCAGTATTTTCCGTATGCACCCATGTGGGGAACCATGCACTGGGGACATGCGGTGAGCCAGGACCTGGTACACTGGGAGCATCTGGGCGTTGCGCTGTTCCCCACAAAGGAATATGACAGGAACGGCGTCTTTTCGGGCAGTGCCCTGGAAAAGGACGGACGAATGTATCTGTACTACTCCGCGGTCCGGTATCTGGAGACGGATCCGGAGGATATTCACAGGGCGGTGGGGGACCGCTATGAGACCAGCCAGGCCATGGTGGTGTCCGAGGACGGGTTCCGGTTTGACAATTGGGGCTGTAAGAGGCAGATCATTCCCGTAATCAGGGATGAAAGCATGGCCCATGCGGCCCACACAAGGGATCCCAAGGTGTGGCAGGAGGATGGGTGGTATTATATGGCGCTGGGCAGCACGGCAGAAGAGAAGGCGGGACGTGTGCTCTTCTACCGGAGCCGGGATGCGGAAAACTGGGAATATGCGGCGCAGTGCAGGCACAGGAAGTTTGGAAGGATTGTGGAATGCCCGGATCTGTTCCGTCTGGGACAGACGGATGTGTTTCTGGCATCGATGATGTATATAGGGGAGGCTGGGAAAGGGTATGAACATTTGCCGGTTTGCGGGATTGGGGCGTTTGACCGGCGTACCTGTGAGCTGACGCTTTCCGGGGAATTTCAGTACGTGGACTATGGGATGGATCTGTATGCGCCCCAGACCAATCTGGACAGGGACGGCAGGCGGGTGATGATTGCCTGGATGCGGATGCCCCGGGCGGTGGAGGAAGAAGGGAGAGTCTGGAACGGGATAATGTGCCTGCCCAGGGTTGTGGAAGTGCAGGATTCACATGTGTTCTTCCGGGTACACCCGGAGGCGGAGGGATATTTTTCCCGGGAAGTCCGGCACGACGGGCAGCTTCCGGAGGGCCCCTGCCGGATACATGGAATATTGGAGGAAGGCCGGGAGCTGGATATCGGCGGGTATCTGATCCGGATGGAGCAGGGATGCGTGAAGACGGACAGAAGCCGGGTATTCGGAGAGACAAAGGGTGTGGCGGCCGTGTGCAGCACGCCCGAAGTTCCGGGGCAGTGCCGCCTGGACATTTATGTGGAACCCAACTTGATTGAGGTATTTATCAATGAGGGCCGGTATGTTATCAGCAATGTGGTATACGGGCTGGGAAAAGGGCTTACAGGAAAGGTGGAGCATGTGTGGCAGGGCGGCAGGTAATTTTCTTATGATGCAAAAGGGCTGTAGACGGATTCGGGAATGACCGTCCGGGCGGGGTGCCGAAACGTAACCACTTGGGACCCCGGGGCCATTTTGTAAAAATGGTACTTGTCAAAAGTCCTTTTTTGTGCTAAAATGAATTTTGTTGTAAGGGAAATCGGTGAGAGGAACCTTGTGACAAAAGGCCGGCGTGTCGGAATGGCAGACGAGGCAGACTCAAAATCTGTTGTTGGCAACAACGTGCGGGTTCAAGTCCCGCTGCCGGCAGTGCTAAAAATCGCTTGGAATCCAGTGAAATCATGGATTTGAGCGGTTTTTTCATTTTCGGCTTTGGGAAATCGAATAAAAAAGAGCAGAAAATGCATTCTGCTCCATACTATATCTTTTGTACTTATTCTTTTTCCAAGAGTTCCTTTACGTCCTCGATACTCAGACCGCGGGATGAAATAAACTCGTCCAGTTCTTTGATGCGGTTTGATTTGATTTGTTCTTCCAGTTCCTTTTTCGTATTTTTTAGTTCTTTCAGCTTGATTTCTTCGGTCTCTATCTCAGAAATCACTTTTTCAAGCTGTTCATCCAGAGTTAAATTTGTCTTTTTTCTTCCTCGTGCCATGATTACCTCCTGTAAATTATCTGTTTTTTGATAATTCCCCGTTTTTGGTAATTCCCCTATAACAGCGTAGCACAATGAAAGGAGAAAGTAAATAATATATGAAAATTTTTTGCAAACGCAGGAGCCATTGCGGCATAAGAAGACTGCTCCTATGGAAAGCCCTGTTGACTTTCCTGTTTGTGCTGGTTAAACTGTAGGTACAAAGAAAGTTTACCGCTGACCGATATGCGGCATATAAATGGTGGGGTTGAAAGTGGAGGAGAATGACATGAAATTACCCGGGATGATATTATTTGATTATGGCCAGACACTGATTGCGGAACAGAAATTTGATGGGTTAAAGGGAACAGAGGCTGTTTTGCAGTATGCTGTAAAAAATAAGTATCATTTGTCGGCAGAGCAGGTGCAGGCCAGGGCAAATGAAATCAATGGGGAGCTGGGAAGATTTGATCCTGAAAAAAGACATTTAGTTCAGATAGAAGTTCCCAATACAATGTTTACGTCTTATCTTTATGAATCGCAGGGGATAGAGATTGCACTGAGCAGCCCGGAAATTGATACAGTATTCTGGAATGCCGCTTCTCCGGGAACGCCCACGGAGGGGATAGAAGAGTTCCTGGAATATTTGAAGGACAAAGGGATCCGCACAGCCGTAATCAGCAATATTTCTTATGATCCCTCGGTGGTTGCAGAACGTATCAACAGGCTGCTTCCGGAAAATCATTTTGAGTTTATTATGACTTCCAGTAATTATATGTTCCGGAAACCAAATAAAAGGATATTCCACCTGGCCTTGGAAAAAGCCGGATTACAGCCGGACCAAGTCTGGTATGTGGGGGATCAGTACGAATGCGATGTGAAAGGTTCTCTCAATGCCGGTCTGCTGCCGGTCTGGTACACAGGGGCGCTGGATCTGCCTTACACAATGGCGGAGAATCATTCCATGGATAAAAATATTCTGACAGTAAAAACCTGGAGTGAGGTACAGGGGTATATGGAGGGATAGCGTATACAGATTTTCTGATGAAATGGAAGCCGGGGCGTCAAAGCAGAGGAAGAGCTATGGAAGAGTGTTTAACGCCTGCCGTCCGGATCCTGAAAAATAGCGGCATGGGGAGGGCGATAGGTGAATATTAAAAAGCATATGAAAAGAAGACACACTATAATACATAGTAAATATGTGTAAGATTCTAAGCGGCAGGACAAGGTGAGTTTATAAGAGAGCCAAAAGGCGGTGAGAACGCTTAAAATGAAGGTGCCAATGTCAAGAATGAATACATTTTTCCCAAGGATGGAAGTATAAGTATAGTAAACAAGCGGGATCAGAAATGTACCTGTTATGATTCCAAAGCAAAGGGCAGAGGGAATGCATACGTATATTCGATGGAATTTTAATACCATTATAAGGGAGTACAATAACATGGGAAAGAACAGTAATTTCATGTGTTCCCAAACAGATTCACTGATTGGCGTGAAAAAACCGACTATATGATTGTTTCCGGTCCAGTCATATAGAAAATGGGCAAGGGTTCCTGCAATCAGGACAAGGATGATTCCGGTGATTGTGTCGTGTTTTAAATGTTTCATAAAAATACCTCTGGAATAGTATATGTAATGAAACATTTATTATGTATTTTAATTTTCAAAACTGCCTGGCGGGCAATCAGCCGTCCGCCGGGCAGGGGAAGAAATTCCGGGGAGTCCGGAAGGTTTTTGTCAGGGCACAAGTCTCATTTCAACCGAAATGTCGTTTCCGCGGACAGAAACCTGCGCCAGACTTCCTGTGATAAGCGGCATCATGGGCGGAAGATGTCCCAGATCCACATCCATGATCACGGGTACATGACTGCGCCCTGCCGTTTCCAGCACCGCGTCATAGGCATCCAGGTTCATCATGGGCGTCCCGTTTGCAGGTCTGCCAATCAGAAATCCTTTTGCATGTTCCAGCCACCCGGCTTCTTTCATCTGCCATAGGGCCCTGCGGATGGAGAATACATTTAAATCACATGCCTCCAGAAACCATATGATGCCATCTTCCTGATAGCGCCGGGCGAATTCTGCCGTTTTGTCGAAGCGGGTGCCGGTGAGGTTCACCAGACAGTCCAGACAGCCTCCCAGGAGCCTGCCGTGGAAGCCAGGGGGAGAGGAAGTCTCTTTCCGGCCCTGAAAACAGCGTATTTTCCGGGGCTGGGTCACATGATAGGGCGCCAGGGGATTTTCCGGGGATTTCAGGGATTCTTTTTCCCACAAGTCATACCCGGCCACTGTCACAAGACAATTTTGCAGATTTTTTCCGGTGAGAATCCCGAATGCGTCATGGAGGGATGTATGCCAGGGCTCCATGCCGAAGGTCTGGGCGCAGGGACCGTAGACGGAGGCCGTGTCCGCCAGGGTGGCCAGCAGAAACGTCAGATTCGTATTGTCGGAATAGCCCATGAACCATTTGGGATCTGCCGCAGCCAGTTCCGCAAAGTCTACATGGGGAAGAATCTCACACATCAGTTCTCCTCCGCCGCAGGAGATCAGGCAGTCTGATTCCCGGGACAAAAAAGAGTCCATAACTTCCCTGCCGCATTTTTCGGGGGTATTGCTGATGCCCACGCCTTCTCCGGCATAGCAGTTGGGCCCGAAAACCATACGGTATCCAAGACCGTGGAATATTTCCGCGGCGTGGCGGAATGCTGAATAATAAGGTTCGGTATTGCAGCCAAAAGATGGCGCCAGGAAACCGATGGTACCGTGTTCCGGCAGATGTTTCGGATATCTCATATTGTTTTCCTTCCTTTCGTTTTCGCGAAGCGCGGACAGCGGGATCGTATTTGGTTCCGGCATGTGCTGCCGGGAATGGATTTTCAAACACGCTCTGGTATCATCATATTACAAAGCGGACAGTTTTTCAAGCGGTCTCTTGCATTCCGGACGGCCATGGAATATAATAAGGTACTGCCTGCAGCGATAATGGGAAAAAATCCGAAACGGGGTGAAGGTATGGACGAAGTAAAAATGATGATTTCCTGCGTGGTGGAAAAAGATAACCGGAAAATAGTCAGGGTATCCTTTATGCGGGGATCCGATTACGCAGACGGGGTATTGCCGGATGGGATGATAGAAAAATCGGGCGGATTCAGCCAGGAAGAAGTCCGGAAGCTGGAAAATTATCTCAGAACCAACCGCCGGGATATTTTACGGCAGGCAAAGGAAATCAATCCTCTCCGGAACTGGCTGGGTGAGTGGAAAGGGTCTTGACTATAATACTTTAAAGTGGTAAAATCGCGGAAAGGGTACGGAGCCGTATAAGGGAACTTATGTTTGGCCAACGGAATAAGGAGACGAAAATGAAAGAAATATCAAATCTGATTGCATACCGTCCGGATGTGAAGGTGGTGGATGCCACGCTGCGGGACGGAGGGCTGGTGAATGATTTTTATTTTACGGACGAGTTTGTAAAGGCGCTCTATCTGGCCAACCTGCGGGCAGGGGTGGACTATATGGAATTCGGCTACAAGGCTTCCCGGGAAATGTTTGATGAAGACAAATTCGGAAAGTGGAAATTCTGCCGGGACGAACATATCCGGGAGATTGTGGGCGAGAATGCCACGGATCTGAAGATTGCGGTGATGGCGGATGTGGGAAGATGCGACAAGGCAGATATCGTCAGCCGTGCGGACAGCCCTGTTGACCTGATCCGTGTGGCAACTTATGTGAACACGGTCCCGGGGGCCGTGGACATGATCGAGGATGCGGTGAAGAAAGGATATGAGGTCAGCTGCAATATCATGGCCATCTCCAATGTCCGGGAAGGAGAGCTGAAGGCGGCGCTGGATATTATTGCCAGGACGCCTGTGGATGTACTTTATATCGTGGACAGTTACGGAGCCATGTATCCGGAGCAGATTGCCCGGTTTGTGGATACTTTTATGGAAGTTGCCGTGAAGCACGGCAAGAAGGTGGGAATTCATGCCCACAATAACCAGCAGCTGGCATTTGCCAATACCATAGAAGCCGTGGGAGACGGGGCGGACTGGCTGGACGCCACCTACGCTTCCATGGGACGCGGGGCGGGCAACTGTGCCATGGAGCTGCTGCTGGGATTTCTGCGCAATCCCAAGTACAATGTGTATCCGGCCATAAAATTTGTGGACACGTATATGAACAGGCTGAAAGCGGAAGGCGTGGTGTGGGGATATGACCTGCAGTACCTGATGACCGGCCTTTTAAACCAGCATCCCAGGGCGGCCATTCAGTTTACAAAGGAAAAGCGCAGCGATTACACGGAATTCTACAGGGAAATCGTTGCCCAGGACTGAAAAGTAAAAATGTTTCCCAAAAGGCTGAAATTTTTAGTTTTTGAAAAAAACAAAGGAAATGATTGTCCGGCGGTACAAAAAAAGATATAATGGGGATAGTGGGGAAAAGCGGAGGGCAGTCATGGAAGAAAACGGATATATCCACGTGGATGAAAAGTCATTGGAACTGATAGACGAGAAAATGCCTCCTGAAGAAGAACTGCAGGATCTGGCAGATTTTTTTAAGGTGTTCGGGGATGCCACCCGCCTGAAAATTCTTTATGTGCTGCTGAGCACGGAAATGTGCGTGTACGATATTGCCATGGTACTGGGAATGTCACAGTCCGCGATTTCCCATCAGCTGCGGGTACTGAAACAGATGGACCTGGTGAAAAACCGCCGGGACGGCAAAACCATATTTTATTCCCTGGCAGACTCCCACATTGTGACCATATTAAGCCAGGGCCTGGACCATATCGAAGAATAACCAGAGCGATAATTGCCTGCCCTGGTTATTCACGCGAACAATGAGGAAAATAGCCATGCCTGCATGGCAGCTGAATTTACGGAACCGCAGCCCGGTCAGTCCGTGACATCGCTGGCAGCCTGGAACAGTTCATAGGTATCGCTTCCCAGGGCAGAATGATAGAGCGTGGCATCATCCCCGAAGGCATGGAAGTATACATACCGGGAAGTCATGTTGATATGGGTGTAATTGCCTTCCGCGATATCCTTTGCCTCGGAACCATCGTTTTTCATACATTTCAGCCGGGCGTCGGCACCGTTTTTCTGGTAATAAATATAGCCGCCTCCCACGTTGAAACAGTCTACCCGGTCTTCGGTCAGAACTTCAATCACATTTTCAGATCTGGAATAACGGCATAACCGATAGTCATTTGCCGGATCCATATAGTACACATAATCTCCTTCCAGCACGGGATACCACAGATTGCCCTTCCATATTTCCTGGGGAGAGTCCGTGGCAGTGTCCAGGGCATACAGGTAATGGTCATTCTGGGTGCCGTTATAGTAAATGCCCCCATTGTCCGCGCAGGCGGGATTGATCTGATAGTCTGCCAGGACAACCTGGTCGGAATTATCGATTTTCAGTTTGTAAAAAGAGGGGCCGGCCTTTGTGGAGGTCAGCAGGTAGAGATAATTGTTTACCAGCTGTCCGGTGACAACCACGTCATTGGTCAGGGATTCCGCATTACTGCCATCCAGTTTGCTGCGCTGGAAGGACTTGATTCCCAGGGCCTCCCCGAAGCTGGTCTTTGTGGCGGAAGTTCCGGTATGGAAATAATAGAGATATTTTCCTCCTGCCAGAATGTTCCTTACCACCATATTGTTGATCCTGCGCAGATTGCTCTCGTCCGGATTCATGGCAAAAAGCCCGCCCCCGTCAAAAGAGTTATAAAAATATACGGTGCCGTCGTATTCGCAGAATAAGCCTTCATTGTTCAGGTTGCCCGCGGTATTGCCAACGGTGCCGTCCGGGTTCATGACAATCCGCTGGGAGAGCACCAGGACTGTGCCCAGGCCGGCCAGAAGAATCACGCCAATGACGGATAATATGATTTTTGCATAATTTTTCATGTTGGTTTTGTCCTCCGAAGATTAACTTGATAGCGGAAGGGATGTGGGAAATGGTATCCCGCCCGGACTATTAATTATATTTTACACCCCTTTTCGCTTGCTATCAAGATTGTTTTGGTATAATATAGAAAAAAGGTATTCAGGGGTAACGGTTCCGCGCCTTGTCCGGACTGTTATATTTTGAGAAACAAAGGAGCCATGCGGAATGGAATTAACGGAATTGAGAGAAAAAATTGACGCCATAGACAGTGAAATTGTGAGTCTGTATGAGCGGCGGATGGAGATCAGCCGGCAGGTGGCGGAATACAAGATTGCCGTGGGGAAAAAGGTTTTTGACAGACAGAGGGAAGCGGAGAAAATATCAAAAGTCAAATCCCTCACCCACAACGAATTCAACAGCTTCTGCGTGGAGGAACTTTTTGAACAGATTATGTCCATGAGCAGAAAGCTCCAGTACCGGATTCTGGCAGAGGGCGGAAATCCGGGAAAGCTGCCGTTCATCGGCGTGGACCGGCTGGACACGAAAAATGCCAGGGTAGTGTTCCAGGGGGCGGAGGGTGCCTATTCCCAGGCGGCCATGGTGCAGTATTTCGGGGAAGCGGTGGACAGCATTCATGTGGAATCCTTCCGGGACGCCATGATTGCCCTGGAGGAAGGCAGCGCGGATTTCGCGGTGCTTCCCATAGAGAATTCCACGGCGGGTATTGTCAGTGAAATATACGACCTGCTGCAGGAATATGAAAATTATATTGTAGGGGAACAGATCATTAAAATCGAACACTGCCTGCTGGGTGTGCCGGGAGCCGGACTGGAGGACATCAGGACGGTTTATTCCCATCCCCAGTCCCTGATGCAGAGTTCCAAATACCTTGCCCTGCATGACTGGCATCAGGTGAGCATGCAGAACAATGCCTTTGCCGCCCGGAAGGTGGCGGGCGACGGGGACAGGACCCAGGCTGCCATCGCCGGTGAACATGCGGCAAAAGTATACGGGCTCCGGGTACTGCAGGAAAAAATCAATCATTCCGGCACAAATTCCACCAGGTTCATCATTGTCACCAACCAGAAAATATATAAAAAAGATGCGGGGAAGGTCAGCATCTGCTTTGAGGTGCCACATGAAAGCGGCTCCCTGTACCATATGCTGTCCCATTTTATCTATAATCATTTAAATATGACAAAGATAGAGAGCCGCCCCATTGAGGACAGAAACTGGGAATACCGGTTCTTTATTGACTTTGAAGGCAATCTGGCTGACAGCGCGGTGAAAAATGCCCTGAGGGGACTGCGGGAAGAGGCCAGGAATATGAAAATACTGGGAAATTATTAACACAGGACCACAGGCACCCGCACTTATCTATTTATGTGCCGGGGCAGTTTTGTGGCAGCAGGGGACGGGAAAGCCCACACAGAGTCATCAACAGGGAGATGGGGAAAGAAATGAGAAGCCGGGAGCTGATTGTATACAGAAATTTTGAGGCCGGCAGGGCCGGAACATTACACCGGATGGAGAAACTGGTGCGGGAGTGTGAAAAAACTGCCAGTGAAAAGCCGGATTCCGCCGGCGGGGCCAGGGAAGACGGGGCCGAAACATTTTATGAATGTATCCATGAACTGATTGGCCAGGCAGGCGTTTACGGTTTTCACGGCAATTTATGGCATTGCTACCTGACGCATCTGCTGGTGACCCATGAGAACGGGTACAGCAGGGGCTGTGAGATGCGGGGAGAGATTCAGGGCACAATCAATGATGCCGTTCTTCACGACATGCGTATTTTCAAAGAATTCTTTGATTACGATTTTTCGTTTCTCTGCGGACGACTTGGCGTGGAAGAGTTTTCTTTTGCACAGCAGTACCGGAACGGCACCGGGGAGGCGGAAGTCTACAATGCCCGGATCTGCCAGTGCATCTGCGGACTGGCCGAAAAACTGGGCCGGGCGGCCACGGCGGAAGAAATGAAGGATATTCTCACGGAATTTTACCGGAATTACGGCGTGGGAAAACTGGGACTCCACAAATGCTTTCGGATAGGAAGGGACGAAAATGCAAGGGTCTGCATGGAGCCCATTCCCCGGATTGCCCATGTGAAACTGGACGACCTGGTGGGGTATGAACTGCAGAAGAAAAAGCTCACGGACAATACGGAGGCCTTTCTGGCAGGGCGGGCGGCCAACAACTGTCTGCTGTTCGGCGATGCGGGCACGGGGAAATCCTCCAGCATCAAGGCCATTGCCAATGCCTATTATGACAGGGGCCTGCGGGTCATAGAGGTGTACAAGCATCAGTTCCAGGACCTGAACGAAATCATAAGCCAGATCAAGGGGCGGAATTATAAATTCATCATCTTTATGGATGATCTGAGTTTTGAAGATTTTGAAATCGAATACAAGTACCTGAAGGCAGTCATCGAGGGCGGTCTGGAGAAAAAGCCCGAAAACGTGCTGATTTACGCCACGTCCAACCGCCGTCACCTGATCCGTGAAAATTACGGGGACAAGGAGGAAATCCGCCAGGATATGCACACCGGCGACACGGTGCAGGAAAAACTTTCCCTGGCCCATCGGTTCGGCGTCACCATATATTTCGGCTCCCCGGACAAAAAGCAGTTCCAGGGGATCGTGAAGGCCCTGGCCCTGCGGCACGGCATAGATATGCCGGAGGAGGAACTTCTGGCCCGGGCAAACCAGTGGGAGTTGTCCCACGGGGGCATGACAGGCAGAATGGCGCAGCAGTTTATCGATTATCTGCGGGGCTGCGGCCCGGAACTGCATGGGGAAAGGCGCTGTGGCGCTGCAAAACCGGAATAAGAAAGGAGACTGCAAATGAACATCAGAACCTTTGCCGCCATAGACGTGGGCAGCTATGAGCTTACCATCAAAATATTCGAATTTTCAGGCAAAGACAATATGCGGGAGATTGACTGTGTCAGCAGGCGGCTGGACCTGGGCTCGGACACCTATGCCAGGGGGAAGATCAGCAACGAGAAGATGGACGAGCTGTGCCGGACGCTGAAGGATTTTTCGGATATCATGAGAACCTACAAAGTGAAGGAATACAAGGCTTACGGAACCAGCGCCATCAGGGAGACGGAAAATACCACCATTGTGCAGGACCAGATTGCCCAGCGGACCGGCATTATCGTGGAGACCCTGGGGAATTCGGAACAGCGTTTTCTGGACTACAAGTCTGTAGCCTCCAAGGGAGAAACCTTCCGGAAGATTATCGAAGAGAAAACCGCCATACTGGACATCGGGGGCGGCAGCATCCAGCTGTCCCTTTTTGACAATGACACACTGGTTTCCACCCAGAACCTGCGTCTGGGAGTCCTGCGTCTCCAGGATTATCTGAACCGCTTCGCCGTGAAAGGTTCCCAGAAGGAGGAACTGATCAACGAGATGGCCATGGCCAGACTGGACACCTATAAGAGACTTTATGTGAAGGACAAGGAGATCAGAAATCTGATTGTGGTGGACGACTATCTCTCCCCCTGGGCGGTGCGCAAGAGGGAAGCGGCCGGGGGCAAGGAATATCTGGAGACTTCGGATTTTGACAAACTTTTCGAGGTGCTGCACAGCCACAATCCGGTTCAGATTGCCAGGGCCATGGCAATTCCGGAAGAGCGGATCGGCCTGGTGTTTATCAGCGCGGTCCTGATCAAATATATTGCGGAGCTGCTGGGAATACAGCGCATCTGGGTGCCGGGGGTGACGCTCTGTGACGGCATTGCCTATGAATATGCGGAGAAAATCAGGATGTTCGGGGGCGAGCATGATTTTGACGAAGATATTATCGCCTGCGCCATGAACACCAGCAAACGGTACATGGGCAGCCGGAAACGTTCCGAGGCCCTGGAAAATTTTACCACTGCCATTTTTGACAGTATGAAGAGAGTGCACGGGCTGGGAAAGCGGGAGCGTCTCTACCTGCGCCTGGCGGTAATCCTTCATGACTGCGGAAAATACATCAGCATGGTCAATATCGGGGAGACTTCCTTCCAGATTGTCATGGCCACGGAGATTATCGGGCTTTCCGACAAGGAGAGGGAGATTGTGGCAAATGTGGTCCGTTTTAACCACAGCAGATTTGTCTATGACGGGCAGGGCATGGGCAGCATGAGCCGGGAATCCTTCCTGGTGGTGGCAAAGCTGACGGCTATCCTGCGTCTGGCCAACAGTCTGGACAGAAGCCACAAACAGAAGCTGAAAAGCCTGAAGGCATCCCTGAAAGAAAACCAGCTGATCCTGACGGTGGACACCCAGGAGGACCTGACCCTGGAGAGGGGCTTTTTTGAGTCAAACAGTGACTTCTTCCAGGAAGTATTCAGTGTGGAGCCTGTGCTGAAGCAGAGAAAAAAATTTTAGGGGGAAATGAGGGTAGTTATGGGTGAAATTGATTTTTATGATGCGAAATATTATACCAACCGGGAACTGAGCTGGATTCTGTTCAACCGCAGAGTGCTGAACGAGGCCAGGGACAAGAACATTCCCTTGTTTGAGCGGCTGAAGTTTTTGAGCATCACGGCCTCCAACCTGGATGAATTTTTTATGATCCGTGTGGCTTCCCTGAAGGACATGGTAAACGCAAAATACCAGAAGCCGGATATTGCGGGCATGACGCCCAAGGAGCAGCTTGCCCATCTGGACGTCGCCATACATGAGGTGGTGGAGCTGCAGTATTCCACTTACAACCGCTCCCTTGTGCCGAGGCTGAAACTGAACGGGCTGCAGATCATAGGCTGTCATGAGGAGCTGTCAAAGAAGGAAGCCGCGTTTGTGGACAAATATTTTGAGGAAAATGTGTATCCGGTGCTGACCCCCATGGCGGTGGACTCTTCCCGGCCGTTTCCCCTGATCCGCAATAAGACCTTAAACATTGCGGCCCTGGTGCGGAAAAAGGATATCGGGGAGGAACTGGAATTTGCCATGGTGCAGGTACCCAGCGTGCTGAGCCGTGTGGTGGAGCTGCCCGCAGGACAGAACACGCGGAAAATTATCCTTCTGGAAGAAATTATTGAACGGAATATCGACAAGCTCTTTTTGAATTATGACATTGTGTGCGCGTATCCCTTCCGAATCATGCGCAATGCGGACCTGACCATAGAGGAGGACGAGGCGGCCGACCTTCTGAAGGAGATAGAAAAGCAGCTGAAGAAACGTCAGTGGGGGGAGGCCATCCGGCTGGAAGTGGCTTCCCACTGCGACAAGCGGCTTCTGAAGATCCTGAAGGAGGAGCTGCGTATAGAACCCCAGAATATTTATGCCATTGAGGGGCCGCTGGATTTGACGGTGCTGATGAAGATTTACGGCATGGAGGGCTTCGGGCATCTGAAGGCGCCCGGGTATACGCCCCAGCCGGTGCCACAGCTGCCGCCCGGCTGCCATATTTTTGACGAAATCCTCAAAGGAGATATTCTGCTGCACCATCCTTACCAGACCTTTGCCCCGGTGGTGGACTTTATCCGGCAGGCGGCAAAGGATCCGGAGGTTCTGGCCATCAAGCAGACCCTCTACCGGGTCAGCGGCAATTCCCCTATCATTGCGGCGCTGGCCCAGGCGGCAGAGAACGGCAAGCAGGTGACGGTGCTGGTGGAGCTGAAGGCCCGCTTTGACGAGGAAAATAATATTGTATGGGCCAGAATGCTGGAAAAAGCGGGCTGCCATGTGATTTACGGTCTGGTAGGCCTGAAAACCCACAGTAAGATTACGCTGGTAGTGCGCAGGGAAGAGGACGGCATCAGGCGGTATGTACATCTGGGCACGGGAAATTACAATGACGCCACGGCAAAGCTTTACACTGATATTGGGCTTCTGACCTGCTCGGAGGACATAGGCCAGGACGCCACCGCCGTATTCAACATGCTTTCGGGTTATTCTGAGCCCCGTGTGTGGAACAAACTGACGCTGGCGCCGCTGTGGCTGAAGGACAGGTTCCGGCATCTTATCGCCAGGGAAAAGCAATTTGCCCTGGATGGAAGGCCGGCCCGGATTATTGCCAAAATGAATGCCCTGTGCGACCAGGATATCATTGCCTCCCTGTATGAGGCTTCGGCGGCAGGGGTGAAAATTGACCTGATTGTCAGGGGGATCTGCTGTCTGAAGACGGGGATTCCCGGGGTGAGCGAAAATATCACGGTCCGTTCCATTGTGGGGGATTTCCTGGAACACAGCCGGATCTTCTATTTTGAAAATGACGAACATTATGAGATTTACTGCGGCAGCGCAGACTGGATGCCCAGAAACCTGGAGCGCCGGGTGGAGATTATGTTCCCGGTGGACAGACCGGAGCTGAAGGAGAGGCTGCTGCATATTCTGCAGACCCAGCTGAATGACAATGTGAAGGCCTCCGTGCTCCAGGGGGACGGAAACTATGAAAAGGTGACGAAGAGAGGCAGGCAGCCCTTTGCGTCCCAGGAAGCCTTCTGCAGGGAGGCCGAGAACGAGGCCAGGGCAGCCTTCGAGGAGGAACCGGCAACCAGAACATTTGTTCCGGAGGTGCACCATGAAGCATAGGATGAAAATCATACTGGCATCGGCCTCTCCCCGCAGGAAAGAGCTGCTGGAACAGATCGGCATTCCCTTTGAAGTCCTGGTCAGCCATGTGGAGGAAAAGGTGACTTCCGTCAGGCCCGGGCAGGTGGTGGAAGAACTTTCCGGCCAGAAAGCGGAAGCCGTCCTGGGACTTCTGGAGGAAGGGGATGCGCTGGTCATCGCTGCGGATACGGTGGTGGCGCTGGAGGGACGGATTCTCGGGAAACCTGCGGACACGGAAAACGCGGTGGAAATGCTGAGGAGCCTTGCGGGAAAGACCCACCAGGTGTACACGGGGGTCACGCTGCTGTACCGCAGGGGAGAAGAGACGGCGCGGAAGGTTTTTCACGAGAAGACAAAGGTACATTTTTATCCCATGACGGAGGAGGAAATACGCTCTTACGCCGCGTCCGGGGAACCTCTGGACAAGGCGGGGGCCTATGGAATCCAGGGAATATTTGCCCGGTATGTCCGGGGAATCGAGGGTGATTACAATAATGTGGTGGGCCTTCCCGCAGGCAGGCTGTATCAGGAAGCAAAGGAGTGGCTTGAAAGTGAAGAAAGCGGTAATTTTTGACCTGGATGGAACGCTGTCGGATTCCATTCAGAGTATAAAGTACAGCGGGGATAAGGCGCTGGAACCCTATGGCATGGGGCCTTTCACCGTGGAACAATACAAGTATTTTGTGGGGGACGGCGCGGCCAATCTGGTCAGGCGCGCCCTGATTGCAGGCGGGGACACCGGACTGGAACATTTTGAGGAGGCCTATGCCGGCTATAAGGAAATTTTCAGGGAAAACTGCATGTTCCGGGTGAGACCTTATGAGGGGATTCCGGAGCTTCTGGCCACCCTGAAGGCCCAGGACGTGAAGATTGCGGTTCTGTCCAACAAGCCCCATGCGGAGACGGTAAATGTGATAGAGACGCTGTTCGGAAAGAATTATTTTGACGTGATACGGGGGCAGCAGGAAAATGTGGCGCTGAAACCCAGCCCGGCTGGGGTGTACCGGATTCTGGCACAGCTGGAGGTGAAGGAGGCGGAAACCCTCTACCTGGGCGATACGGCCACGGACATGAAGACAGGGAAAAGCGCCGGACTTTTTACGGTGGGCGCCCTTTGGGGGTTCCGGGAGAGAACGGAGCTGGAGGAGGGCGGTGCGGACGCCATGATCGCCCATCCGCTGGAATTGCTCCGGTACAGTGTGTAGACGAAAAAAGGAATCAGGGCAGTTATTTTGATGGCAAAAGATTCAAAATTTGATATTGACATAGACTCATAATCGTATTATTATGTGGGCATAGAAATATACTTTCAGAATAAAGGAGGGTGGAAGAATGCATCAGTTTGATGACGACGTTTTGGAGTGCTTCCTGGAAAACCAGCTTCAGTTGTTTCCCGAAAGGGTAGCCGAAACTCTCGAAGAGGCAGAAGAATTCCTGAATGACAGCATGGCAGTGGTGGTAGAATCCGTGGAAGAGGTGATCGAATACTTTGAGGAAGAGGGTATTGACACGGAAGGCGTCATGGATGATGAGATCCTGGAGGCTGATGAGGTATTTGACATCGGGGATGGAAGATATCTGATCGTGGAAGGCTGAAGGCGGGATAAAAAGAGTATGCGGATAAAGATAAGGAGCTGCGGGGGCAGCTCCTTTTTTTGCGCAGGGGTGCATAAGGAAAATAGTTGCTGACGCAACATGCACCCCGCGCGGCGAGCAGAGGAGAAGAGCGTTCCCCTGCTCGATTGTATACACGGGCGCGTAGGGAAATTAGCAGCAAAAGCTGCACGCGCCCGGCGCGCGAGCAGTGGAAGAATGTCAGCAAAAGCTGACGGGGCCCCGGGCGCGCTGCCGGATGTTTTCCAGAATATCTTCCGGAACAAAGAGTTTTCCGTATCCTGTGCCCAGATCCAGGCCCGGCTTGGCAGAACCGTGGAAATCGCTGCCGCCGCTGACGAGCAGTCCGTGACGGGCGGCCAGGGAACGCATCTGCCTTTCTTCGGCAGGCGAGTAAGTGCTGTATACGGCTTCCAGCCCTATGAGGCCGTTTTTTGCCAGCTCCCCGGTGAGCCTGTCCAGTCTTGCGGCGCTCATGGGGTAGAGCGCCGGGTGGGCGAGTACGGGAACACCGCCGTTTTCCAGAATCAGCTGCACTGCCTGGACGGGCGTCACCTTTTCCCGGGGAACAAAACAGGGGCAGTGGTCGCCCACATACCGGTCAAAAGCTTCTTTCAGGTTCCGCGTGTAACCGTGACCCAGCATATATTTGGCATAATGGGCCCTGGTGATCACCGCGTCGGGGAATTCGGCCAGCAGATCCTCGTAGGAGACCGGAATTCCTGCCTCCTGCAGCAGCCGGCACATTTTCCGGTTTCTGGTAATCCTGGAGTCCACGAATTCCTGCAGCCGCTGCCGGAAAGCGGGATGATGATAATCAATGTACAGGCCTACAATGTGGATGTCATGGCCCTGGTATTCCGTGGAAAACTCAATGCCGGGTATGACTTCGGGAACCCTCCGGCTGTCAGGATTCTGACGGAGGGCATCTTTTTGCCCGTTCCGGATGGCTTCCGCATATCCTATGGCTTCGTCCAGCCCGTCCACTGTGTCATGGTCCGTGAGTGCGAATGCCTTCAGCCCCTTTTCCATGGCATAATCCACAAGCTGCGCTGGAGTCAGACTGCCGTCGGAGCGGCTGGAATGTACATGTAAATCCACTGCCTGCATGGAAATCTCCTTCCCTCAAAATCACATGGTATCCATAAATCCCGCGGTTCAGTTTTCGTCTTCTTCTTTCCGGGCGGTAAATACAGTACGCTTTCTGGCCATTTCGTCGTTGGCCAGGTATTCGTCGTAGGTAGTGATCTTGTCAATCATTTTGCCGTCCGGCAGGATTTCGATGATCCGGTTGGCCGTGGTCTGGACAAACTGATGGTCATGGCAGGAGAACAGGGTCACCCCGGGGAATTTGATCAGCCCGTTGTTCAGGGAGGTGATGGACTCCATGTCCAGATGGTTGGTGGGCTCGTCAAACACAAGGCAGTTGGCGCCGCTGATCATCATCTTGGACAGCAGACAGCGCACTTTTTCTCCTCCGGAGAGAATTCTGACCTTTTTCACACCATCTTCGCCGGCGAACAGCATCCGCCCCAGAAAGCCCCGCACATAGGTTACGTCCTTGACCGGTGAGTAGCCGGTGAGCCATTCCGCGATGGTCAGGTCGTTGTCGAATTCCGCCGTGCTGTCCTTGGGGAAATAAGCCTGGGAGGTGGTGACGCCCCATTTGTAGCTGCCTTCGTCCGGTTCCAGTTCTCCCATGAGAATCTGGAAAAGGGTGGTTTTGGCCAGTTCCTGGCCGCCTACAAAGGCAATTTTGTCATTATGCCCTGCCACAAAGGAGATGTCGTCCAGCACTTTTTCACCGTTCACTGTCTTGGACAAATGTTCCACCGTGAGTACTTCGTTTCCGATTTCCCGGTCAGGACGGAAATCAATATAGGGATATTTCCGGCTGGAGGGCTTAATGGTATCCAGCTCGATCTTTTCCAGGGCACGTTTCCGGGACGTGGCCTGTTTGGATTTGGAGGCGTTGGCAGAGAAGCGGGAAATAAATTCCTGCAGTTCCTTGATTTTCTCCTCCTTTTTCTTGTTGGCTTCCTTCATCTGGCGGACCAGCAGCTGGCTGGATTCATACCAGAAATCATAGTTGCCGGCGTAGAGCTGGATTTTACCGTAATCGATGTCCGCGGTGTGGGTGCACACTTTGTTTAAGAAATAACGGTCATGGGACACCACGATGACGGTGTTTTCAAAGTTGATGAGAAATTCCTCCAGCCATGCGATGGCGTCCAGGTCCAGATGGTTGGTAGGCTCGTCCAGCAGCAGGATATCCGGGTTGCCGAACAGCGCCTTCGCCAGCAGAACCTTGACTTTGATATTGCCGTCCAGGTCTTTCATGGTGGCATCGTGAAATTCGGTGCCGATGCCCAGTCCGTTTAAGAGCATGGCGGCGTTGGACTCCGCTTCCCATCCGTCCAGCTCCGCAAATTCCGCTTCCAGTTCACTGGCGCGTATGCCGTCTTCATCGCTGAAATCTTCCTTGGCATAGATGGCGTCCTTTTCCTTCATAATCTCATACAGCCGTTCATTTCCCATGATGACGGTATCCATAACCACATAATCGTCATATTTGAAATGATCCTGCTCCAGCACGGAGAGACGCTGGCCGGGGGTGATGGCAATCTCTCCCCGGGTGGTTTCCAGGTCGCCGGACAGGATTTTCAGAAAAGTAGACTTTCCCGCCCCGTTGGCGCCGATGACACCATAGCAGTTGCCCTCGGTAAATTTGATGTTCACATCTTCAAATAATGCCTTTTTTCCGATTCGTAAGGTTACATTGTTTACACTGATCATTTTTCATCCTCATTTCTTGTGGGGTTTACTTCCTTATTCTTATACCATTATACACAAAACCCCGGAATTGGCAAGGAAATTTGTTGTTTGTGTCAGGAAATGCCCCGGATGGCAGGGACGCGTTTTTCTAAAGGATGATCAGGGGCGTGGACAGTTCGTTTGGCAGGGGCAGGCCGGAGCGGGAGGAGGCAATGCCATGGTAAATTTCACTGGCCAGAAGATCCAGTTTCAGGAGAGCGAAGGCCTCCGGGGGAAGCTTTTGTCCTGCGTCTGCCAGCTTTGGCAGAAAGATTAGGGAAGAACGGTCTTTGATGGCATGTAACAGGGGGGCGGCGCGGCGCCGGAATCCCAGTACTTTTGCATAAGGGGCGTAATCCAGGGATTTTCCGGAGGCCATGTGGACTTTTTCCAGGCCCAGCAGAATATGCAGCATACATCTGGCAATGCGGGTGTATGTCATGTCTTTGGTCTTCAGGGTGTCGCAGAAGTCCGTAAAACCGCGGAAGTCCTTCAGATGACGGCGGATCCGGTCGGAAAGACCGGGGGAGACGTCCAGGTATTTCTCGTATCCGTTTTCTTTTTCCAGAAGCAGTTTATAATAAAGAACCTGGGAAAAATCATCGGACTCCATGGCTTTGTGATCCGCCAGATAACTTCTGAGAAGCTCTCCGGCCTCCGGCGGCATGTGGGGCAGACTTAAAAAGAGGCCGTTTTTTTCCTGCAGGGCCTGCCGGATGGCATATGCCGAAAGGGCCGGCGGACTTGAAGGGGAATCGTCCTGCGGAGGGAGGGTCTGCCTGCCGTCAGGGGTATCCCGGAAGGGGACATATCCGTCATGGTATCCCTGGCCGATCCTTTTCACCGTCAGGGGCCTCATGGCGCTTTTCCGTTTCAAAAGGGCCTTCATATAGTCGATTCCCAGAATGTTGTTGGGGCTGGCCAGAAGTTCCGGGGTGTCATCGGGAAGGCCGGGGCATTGTGCGAGCGCCTGAAGGCGGGCGGCGGGATAGGAAAGGCCCTGCCGGAGGCATTTCTGCAGACAGGAGCGGTACTGCTTTGGCTCTTCCAGAAGAACGGAGGCGATGGGGGCCAGTTTTCCGGTATCCCCGCATTCGCTGCCGAAACACAGATGTGTCACCGGGCCCAGACGGTCCAGCAGGGCGACGGCGCCGGCGGCGAAGGCTTCGCTGCTGGAAAGGGCATAGAGGACGGGAAGCTCCAGAACCAGGTCCGCGCCGCAGCGCAGGGCCATTTCGGCGCGGGTATGCTTGTCCAGAAGGGCGGGGGCGCCGCGCTGGACGAAATTTCCGCTCATGGCCACCACGGTGAAATCCGCCCCTGTGAGGCGCCTGGATTCTTCCAGCTGATATTTGTGACCATGGTGAAAGGGATTGTACTCGGTTATGATTCCGTTTACCTGCATGGGAATTCTCCTTGTATATGGACTGTTTTTCCGGATGTCCGGGCCGGGGCCCCAGGGCACGGAAAAAGGATTAACGATATTTCGTTTATTGGTGAAAGCCGGCAATGTGAAAAAAATAACATGGTGAAAGCGTTTACATCTGAAAAAATAACGGGAAAAAAGATGACCACAGGGAAGAATGTATTCAAAAATATACAAATAAACGCTTATTTGTTCTTGTTTATTTTTCCCATTTTTAGTATAATATGAAACATGAAGTTTGTGAAGTGAAAATTTTCAGGTGCAATGCGGGGATAGCGGGGAATCGCTGGAAAGGAGAAGGAGTATGTCATATATTGACAAGATTAAGGACAGAGCCAAACTCGATAAGAAGACCATTGTGTTACCGGAATCCAAGGACAAGAGAACTCTGCTGGCGGCAGCAAAGATCGTGGAAGAGGGAATTGCCGATATTATCATGATCGGCAACGAGGAGAAGATTACGGATGGTGCAGGCTGGCTGGAGGTTGACCTTACCGGCGTGACGATCATAGACCCTGCCGAGACCCCGAAACTGGATGAATATGTGAATCTTTTATATGAGACAAGGAAAGCCAAGGGCATGACTCCGGAGAAGGCCAGGGAGATTTTGCTGAATGACTATCTGACATTCGGCATTGTCATGGTAAAGGCCAACGACGCGGACGGCATGGTGGCCGGTGCGTGCCATTCCACGGCAGATACGCTGCGGCCGGCCCTGCAGATTCTGAAGACTGCCCCGGGCGTGAAGCTGGTTTCCGCATTTTTTGTCATGGATACCCAGTTCAGGGACCAGGGGGAGAACGGCACATTCCTTTTTGCGGACTGCGGCCTGAACCAGGATCCCACGGCAGAGGAGCTGGCGGCCATCGCGGAGACCTCTTACAGAAGCTTTAAGGCCCTGATCGGCCCGAAGCCTGTCATAGCCATGCTGAGCCATTCCACCAAGGGAAGTGCGAAACATGCCATGGTGGACAAGGTGGTGGAGGCAACCCGGATTGCAAAAGAACAGTATCCCCATCTGACGCTGGACGGGGAACTGCAGCTGGACGCGGCGCTGGTTCCCGGTGTGGCCAAGTCGAAATCTCCCGGAAGTCCGGTGGGAGGCAGGGCGAATATTCTGATTTTTCCCAATCTGGACGCGGGCAACATCGGATACAAGCTGGTCCAGAGACTGGGCGGCGCGGAAGCCTACGGCCCCATGCTCCAGGGGATTTCAAAGCCGGTGAACGATCTGTCCAGGGGCTGTTCCTGGCAGGACATCGTGGGCGTGGTGGCCATCACGGCAGTGCAGGCCCAGCTGGCGTAATCCGCTTTCCCGGCACAGGCCGGCAGAACAGGAAATGCCGGCAGGGAGCGGGGAATGAGGCGCCGGATCCGGGAATGGGATAAAATATATAAAAAGGAGAATGGCAATGAAAGTATTAGTGATTAATTGCGGGAGTTCCTCCCTGAAATTTCAGCTGATTGATTCCGAATCCGAGGAATGCCTTGCAAAGGGCATCTGCGAGAGAATCGGTATAGATGGAGGTATGATCACCTATGCGCCCCAGGGGGGCGGGAAGGAAAAAAATCCGGCAGACATGCCCGACCACACGGAGGCTATCCGGCTGGTGCTGGAAGCCCTGACCAATCCGGAGACGGGAGTGGTAAAGAGCCTGGACGAAATCGGGGCGGTGGGCCATCGGGTGGTACACGGCGGAGAGAAATTTGCGGAGTCGGTGGTGATTGACGACAATGTGCTGGCAGCGGTGGAGGAGTGCAATGAGCTGGCGCCCCTGCACAATCCGGCCAACCTCATCGGTATCAACGCCTGCAAAAAGCTGATGCCCCATACGCCCATGGTGGGTGTGTTTGACACGGCTTTTCACCAGACCATGCCGGAGGAGGCCTATATGTACGGCCTTCCGTATGAATATTACCGGAAATACAAGGTCAGGAGATATGGCTTCCACGGAACCAGCCACTCCTATGTGTCAAAAAGGGCGGCAGAGGTTCTGGGCAGGCCTTATGAGGAGCTGAAGACCATTGTCTGCCATCTGGGCAACGGCGCCAGCGTATCCGCTGTGAAAAACGGCAGGTGCGTGGACACTTCCATGGGTCTGACACCCCTGGAGGGACTGATTATGGGAACCCGTTCCGGGGATATCGATCCTGCCATCATGGAGTTCATTGCCCATAAGGAAGGTAAAAATATTGACCAGGTCATGACGGTGCTGAACAAGGAGTCGGGAGTACTGGGGCTTTCCGACCGGCTGTCGTCGGATTTCCGTGACCTGGAAGAAAGCTACGACAAAAATGATGCCAATGCCATACGCGCCATGAAAACGTACTGTTACCGGGTGGCGAAGTGTGTGGGAGCCTATGTGGCGGCCATGAACGGGGTGGATGTGATCTGTTTTACGGCAGGCATCGGGGAAAACGCCCCTCTGGTGCGGACGCTGGTGTGCGGATACCTGGGATACCTGGGGGTGGAACTTGACCAGGATGCGAACCGCAGGCGGGGCGAGGACACTGTCATCACCACGGCAGACAGCAGGACTACCGTGATGGTGATTCCCACCAATGAAGAACTTGCCATCGCCCGGGAGACAGTACGTCTGGCCGGGTGCTGAAACCGCTTGTCCCCTGCCTTTCCGGAAGGCAGGGGATGTGATGTCATAAGTCCATATTTTCATTCAAGTCGCGGAACGGTTCTTTCACAACACCTTTTTTCTTAAATTTCCTTAAAACGCTTGCAATAATTTACAAGTATGATACATTTATGTAAAAAGTCAGTAACATGAGAGCGATAGTCTTGAAAGGCAGGATGAAAAACTGCAGCGATCCGGACAGGACGTGGGAATGCTGCAATAAAATTCAGTTTCAGGACTTGGAGGAAAAAGGCGTGAGGGACGGCAGAGGATACGAGAGAGAAAGCAGGAGGGGATATATGCCGCAGAGGGCAGGGGAAAAATATTCTGGGAGAAAGCGGTTTGAAATATATCTGCTTTTTGTATGTGTTTTGCTGGTGGTGGATATTCTGTTTACAATGCAGACACAGATTCAGATGAAGAACATGAACAAGGCGCTGAATCAGGTGCTGAGCACACTGGCGGTAAACCAGCAGGAGGCAGGCATCATAAAGGATGGGGAAGCGGATCTTATGGCCAGCCGGGAAACCGACGAGGTGATCAATCCGAAATATCAGGCGGCACCCAACGCCGATACCCAGGAACCGGAGCAGGATGAGGTGGATTATGTGAGCCTCTGCGGTCTTCCTTTCGTGGACAAGCCTGTGGACAGAACGCCGAACCAGATTCAGAAGCGTCTGGAAGAGCTGGCGGAGGACAATGAGGTCATAGCGGAAATCTACAGGAACAGTTCCCGATATCCGGAAGACATGCTGGATGCCCTGGCAAATAATCCGGAAATGGCGGATTTTGTGGATCATTTTCTGACTTCGGATACACGGCCCACGGGAAGGGGCCTTACAAAGGCAGAGAAGCAGCAGGAGTATCCTCTTTTCCTGCAGTGGGATCCCAGATGGGGTTATGTGGAATACGGGGATGGGAGCAACATCGGCCTGGCGGGCTGCGGCCCTACCTGCCTGTCCATGATGCTGTATTATCTTCTGGGAGACGAAAACATTACACCGGATGTGATTGCGGAATACAGTATGGAAAACGGGTATTATATGTCCGGCACGGGTACGGCATGGAAGCTGCTGGAAGATGTGGCGGCGGTGTACGGGGTGAGTGTGGACCAGCCCAAGGCGTCGGAAAAGACTTTGAAGAATGCACTGGACCAGGGTGAGATTGTCATATGTTCCATGAAGCCGGGAGATTTCACCGCCGGGGGACATTTTGTGGTGATATACGGATATGACGAGGAGGGATTCCTGATCAATGATCCCAACTGTGTGGCCCGCAGCCGGCAGAGATGGACTTACGAGGAAATCGGCAGACAGATAAAACATACCTGGGTTTACGGTAAAGGTTCCGTGACGGACTATTATGGCGGAGCCGCCGGCAGATAAATGCGGATTTGCCGCAAATTTGACTATGCGCGGAAAACAGCGTAAAATGGAGGAAAGTTTGAAAGTATACTTTCAAATTTTGAAGGGGTAAGATTGAAAATTAATTGAAAATTTTCAATCCCAAGTTTGTGTCTGCGCGGCATCCACAAACTTGACATGCGCAAAAGGCCGCGCAGAAATGGGGTAAAAATGAAAATCAGGACAAGATATGCTCCCAGTCCTACCGGGAAAATGCATGTGGGGAATCTGCGTTCGGCTCTCTACGAATTTTTGATTGCAAAGCATGAGGGCGGGGATTTTATGCTCCGGATTGAGGACACGGACCAGGGGCGCTATGTGGAAGGGGCCACGGAGATTATCTACCGCACCCTGGAGAAGGCGGGACTGAAACATGACGAGGGACCGGATAAGGACGGGGGATATGGCCCTTATGTACAGAGTGAGAGAATCAAGACCGGCATTTACATGAAATATGCCAGGGAACTGATCGAAAAAGGGGAGGCATATTATTGCTTCTGCGATAAGGAGAGACTTTCTTCCCTGAAGACAGAGGTGGTGGAGGGAAAAGAGATCACCATCTACGACAAACACTGTCTGTCCCTTTCCAAAGAGGAAGTGGAAGCAAACCTGGCCGCCGGGAAACCCTATGTGATCCGGCAGAACAATCCGGCAGAGGGAACTACCACATTCCATGACGAACTCTATGGGGACATCACGGTGGAAAACGCGGAACTGGATGACATGATTCTGATCAAGTCGGATGGATTCCCCACCTACAATTTTGCCAATGTGGTGGACGACCATACCATGGATATAACCCATGTGGTGAGAGGAAATGAATATCTGTCCTCCTCGCCGAAATATACCCGCCTCTATGAGGCTTTCGGCTGGGAGCCGCCCAAATATGTGCACCTGCCCCTTGTGACGGATGAGAATCACAAAAAGCTGGCAAAGAGAGGCGGGAGCGCTTCTTTTGAGGATTTGCTGGAGCAGGGCTTTGTGACGGAGGCGATTGTCAATTTCATTGCGCTGCTGGGATGGAGCCCGGAGAGCAACCGGGAGATCTTTACCCTGGACGAGCTGATCAGGGAATTTGATTATCATAGGATCAGCAAATCTCCCACCGTGTTTGACCTGGTGAAACTGCGCTGGATGAACGGCGAGTATATCAAGGGGATGGATTTTGACACATATTATGAGATGGCTGAGCCTTATTTGAAAAAGACCCTGAGCCGGGAACTGGATCTGAAAAAGATTGCCGCCATGGTGAAAACCCGTATCGAGGTATTTCCCGACATTGCGGAGATGGTTGATTTCTTTGAGGAACTGCCGGAATATGACACCGCAATGTATACCCATAAGAAAATGAAGACGAACGAACAGTCTTCCCTGGAGGTTCTCACGGAGGTGCTGCCCCTGCTGGAGGCCCAGGAAGATTACAGCAATGATGCGCTGTACGCCGTGCTGGCAGGGTATGTGGAGAAGAAGGGCTGCAAGAACGGTTATGTGATGTGGCCGGTCCGCACGGCAGTGTCCGGCAGGCAGACCACACCCGCGGGCGCCACGGAGATTATGGAAGTGCTGGGCAAAGAGGAGTCCCTGAAGCGGATCCGGAAGGGAATTGCCCTGCTGAACAAGTAAAGGCAACAGGCCGTCTTTCCAGGGAATCCCGGAATCTGGCAGTCCCTGGCAGAATGCCGGATCCACGGGACTTCCCTGTGCCTGTGCGCACCGGGGAACCGGTATACGCAGGCACAGGGAAAGGAAAAGGGGGCTTTGCCGGGAAATGAAAAAACGTTTATAACTTGCCGGCAAATTGTAAAAAGGAGGTGTGTCCATGGATCTTTCAAGTGCCAATGAACCGCAGAAGGCCGCGATCATGCATCTTCGCGGGCCTTGTCTTGTGCTTGCCGGGCCTGGGAGCGGCAAGACTTTTACCATCACCAACCGCATTCTGTATCTTCTGGAGCAGGGAATACCTCCCGAATCCATTCTGGTGATCACTTTCATGAAAGAGGCAGCGCTTTCCATGCAGAACCGTTTCCGGGAGATGTGTGCAGGCGGCGCGGCCAAATCCGCGGGGGGAGGCCATATTCCTTCCCAGCCGGTGAACTTCGGAACCTTTCATTCCGTCTTCTATCACATATTAAAAGAATCAAATGTTCTCAAATCAAACAAACTGCTGGGCAGTTCGGAAAAGAAAAATCTGATAATTCCCATACTCAGGACATATGAACAACAACAGAAAAAGCAGGAAGAGGAGCAAAACAGCCTGAATGACGATGCCGCCCGGATGCTGTCTGCCATCGGTTTCTACAAAAATACCATGCAGATGGATAAGGCCTGCGAAAAAGCGCCCTCCAGATGGCAGCCGCATTTCCAGGCTGTCTGCCGGGCGTATGAAAGCGCGGTGAAGAAGACGGGGAGGCTTGATTTTGACGATATGCTTTATGAGTGCAGGATTCTGCTGGAGGAAAACAAGGGAGCGAGAAATTACTGGCAGAATCGTTTCCGGCATATTCTGATCGATGAATTCCAGGATATCAATCCCGTGCAGTATGAGGCGGTAAAGCTGCTGGCATCCGGTCCGAATAATATTTTTGCCGTGGGGGACGACGACCAGGCCATATATGGCTTCCGGGGATCCCAGCCGGAATGCCTGAAACGCTTTGCGGCAGAGTTTGGGGCCAGGCAGCTTTTGCTGGATGTGAATTACAGAAGCAGGAGGGAGATTGTGGAGGCATCCCTGGCAGTGATCGGGGAAAACAAGGACCGTTTTGTGAAGCAGCTGAAAGCGGCTGACCGGAAAGGGTCTGATGGCAGGATGCCGTCCGGACCGGCGGTCAGGCCCGTTTCCATGCAGGCCTTTGCCCGGAAGGAAGAACAGTACGGCCATATGATAAAAGGTATTTCCCGCTGCCTGCAGGAGGGGGAGGGCTGCGCGGTTCTTTTCCGCACCAATTCTTATATGCAGGGTTTTGCTGCCAGACTGAAGGCGGCGGATATTCCCTATGAGATGAAAGAGAAGGCGGCCAGCATATACGGACATTTTATTGTGACAGATATTATGGCTTATCTGCAGGTGGCAAAGGGGACCGGAGGGAGGGAACAGATGCTCCGGATCATCAACAAACCATCCCGCTATATCGGCAGGGAAGCCGTGGGAGAGGGCAGCGGGGATATCAGGGCCATACAGAATTATTACAGAAAAATACAATTGCCGGAGACACAGCGGCAGAATGTGCTGAGGGAACTGGCCCGTTTTGAAAAACAGCTGGAGAGCGTCAGACAATTTACCCTGCGTCCGGCCATCCAGTATATTTTAAAGGCCATGGGATATGAACAATATCTGAAAGACTGTTCCCGGAATACGCCGGAGAAATGGCAGGAGTGGCAGGAGCTGCTGGAATGGCTCAGGGAAGACGCCTCAGGGTATCCGAATCTGAAAGAATGGATGAATTTTCAGGAGGCATATGCGAAATCCCTGGAACAAAAAGATGCGGAATCCGGGGAAGCGCCCGGACAGAAAAAGAAGGGGCAGGAGAAAGGGAAAAAGGCGGTGCAGCTTCTGACCGTGCATGGCTCCAAAGGGCTTGAATTTGACAGAGTGTGGATTCCCGACTGCAATGAGAGAATTTTTCCCCACGGCAATATGCCGGACGAAGGCGCTGTGGAGGAGGAACGGAGAATTTTTTATGTGGCCATGACAAGGGCAAAGAAAAGTCTGGAGCTTCTATACCTGACCGGTACAAAGGAACGCCCCAGACAGCCGTCCAGATTCTTAAATCCGCTTATGCGGTGATAGAATCCGCAGATCCCGTCAGCCCGCCGTATTTTCTACGAATCGTGATTACTCGTCCACCAGCTCGTCAAATTCACAGTTGTCAAGAAATTCGTCAAATGCTTCTTCCACTTTCTCGTATTCGTCATCATCATCAATGTAATCCAGTATGGGTTCTTCATTGGGATCCTCCGGATTTTCGCTATACCGGTAAAACCATACTTCACCCTCTTCATTCTCCCCGTTTTCATCCAAAGGAAGCAGGGCGATGTAATCCTTGGACTCCACCGTCAGGATGGTGACAACGGCACAATTTACCAGGCGTCCATCTTCCAGCTCCAGTTCGACAGTCATTTCCTCATCATCATAATCGTTTTTCTTTTCCATGGGAAACCTCCTTTTGCGGTTAAACCTGCTTTCACGGCACAAAGGCCCGCAGGGCATCAGCTATAGGACCATTATACTTGTTTTTGGGTTATTGTGCAAGCTGGTAGGGAAAGTTGTAAAAAAATCATATTTCTTATCAATGAGGACTTTTTATTGTGGATATTCTGTGGTAAAATAAATCCATATTGAAAAAAATATCCATATCATGATTGCATGGCAGTCATGACTTCATTCTGACAAGCTCGAAGATCACGTCGCTGTATACATTTGTACCGCCTGCAATAAAAAATCTCAATGGAGGGAATGTGATGACAGAAAAAATTTTACAGAATAATCCCCACCCTTTAGGCGCTCATATAGAAAGTAATGGAATTCGTTTTTCTTTTGTATCCCGGAATGCGTCCTGCGGTATTTTGCTGTATGACAGAAAGACGGGCAGACTGCAGAAGAAAATTCCCTTTGCCGATGTGGACAGAATCGGCAATATATACTGTAAAAAAGTGGAGGGTATTGACCCGGAGTCCTGTACGTATCTTTTTTTTCAGGAGGACAAAATCGTCCCGGATGAGAGGGCAAGAGTATTCCCGGTAAAAGTTACCTACGGAAAAGCAAGGAATGGGGAGGATTTTAAAGCGGGATTTCTGACAAATGGTTTTGACTGGGGAGAGGACCGTTTTCCCCGGATTCCCTATGACCGGGCATTGGGATACTGTATGCATGTGAGAGGATTTACAAAGCATGCGTCTTCCAATGTAAAGTACAAGGGAACCTTCGCCGGGATTACGGAAAAGATTCCTTATCTGAAGGGAATCGGCATCACCACAATTGAACTGCAGCCCGCATATGAATTTACGGAAATTCCTTTAAAAGAGGAGGGAGCCCAGAACATTCCCTATATGATGGAACCGGGGCTCCTGGAGAATGTGTGCAGGACAAAACTGAATTACTGGGGATACAAGAAGGGGTATTATTATGCGCCCAAGGCCGCTTATGCTGCCGGCGCCGACGCTGCCTCGGAATTTAAGGAGATGGTCCGGGCGCTTCATGCGGACCATATGGAAGTGGTCATGCAGTTTTATTTTCCCCGGGAAGTGAATCACAGTGAGATTCTGGAAATCCTGCGTTTCTGGGTTCTGGAATACCATGTGGATGGATTTCATCTTCTGGGGGAGAATCTTCCGGCAGACATGCTTGCGACGGATGATTTTCTTGCGGACACAAAACTCTGGTATCACCAGTTCCACACGGATGTGATTTACAAGAGGGAAGAACAGCCCTGCTATCCCCATGTGGCAGAATACAATGACGCCTGGTATTACGAGATGCGGAGGTTTCTGAAAGGAGACGGAAATATGCTGGCCAGTGCGCTCTACCAGATGCGGCATATTCCGGAAAAATCGGGGCACATTCATTATCTCACAAATTATTACGGACTGACCCTGGCCGACATGGTATCCTTTGACCAGAAACACAATGAGGCAAACGGGGAGGACAACAGGGATGGCGCGGACTATAACGGAAGCTGGAACTGCGGCGAGGAGGGGCCTACCCGCAGGCAGAGTGTGAAGAAGCTGCGGGTGAAACAGATGAAAAATGCCATGTGCATGCTGCTTTTATCCCAGTCCACGCCCCTGATTTTCATGGGGGATGAGTTTGGAAATTCCCAGAAGGGGAACAACAATCCTTATTGCCAGGACAATGCCATCACATGGCTGGACTGGAGCGGGACAAAAAAGAACGCGGGGCTTCTGGAGTTCTGGAAAATGCTGGTCCGTTTCCGGCATGAGCATCCGATCCTGCGGCCGGCCAGGGAGCTTCGGCTGATGGATTACATTGCCTGCGGCTATCCGGATCTGTCCTATCACGGACAAAATGCCTGGAGTCCGCGGATGGAAGAAAATCACAGGCATGTGGGACTTTTGTTCTGCGGAAAATATGCCAGAAACGGGGAGTGCCATGACGAATCTTTTCTGTACCTGGCCATAAACATGCACTGGGAAAACCGTGAGCTGGCCATGCCAAAGCTTCCCAAAGGTCTGAAATGGGAGATGGCCTTTTGTACGGAGGCGGCCCGGGAAGAAAGAAGCGCCGCATTCCTGAAGAATATTTCACCCAGGAGCATGGTGATGTATATCAGTGTCCCGGGAAATGAAACAGAGCAGCCGGCGGTGACGGAGCCGGGGGCAGAGGGGATGAAAAAGGGGTAAAATGGTCTTGCACCATATGAAAATGTCGGCATATGATATCGTAAACTTATTGTATGGAGACATTTGACTGATGAATTGTATTGTATTGTTATTGCTGCTTAGCTGCTGCGGAGGCCGGGGCAACTGCTGCGGATGTCCGTCAGGCCGGGAAAACTGCTGCAGGGAAGAGAGAAGAAATCCCTGCAGGAGACCTCCCGAAAGGGAAAGACCCTGCCGCGGAAGAGAACCTGAGAGAGACTGTGAGTGCGAGGAAAAAAGGCATGTGCGGGAGGATGAATGCTGCCGTGCACAGAGTGCAGGGGAATGCTGCGATGGCCCGGGCATGATTCCGCCGCCCTGGCAGGAATATCCCAGGTTTCCGCACCATGACAAAGAAGATGACTGCGAGTCATAAATAAGAACCGCGATGACAGGGATGGGAAAGCGCCCTGTTACGGAGGTAAAATTCCGGAAAGGCTGCCGCGTCTGGGGCGGCCTTTTTTGTGCGCCCGGCGCGGCGGGTAGGGGAGAAGAGCGTTCCCCTACTTGATTGCGCAGGGGTGCGTAAGGAAATCAGCGGAGAAAGCTGCACGCGCCTGGCGCGGCGGGTAGGGGAGGATGAAGCTTCCCTGCTTGATTCGGAAAGTGCATCCTGCCTGATTGCGAAGGGGCCGCAGACAGACGCGATTGGGACTTTGCGGAAGGGACTGTCTGAACCGTCACAAGGGAATCACAAGTGTGCGGAGCAAATTTAGGAAAAAAGTATTTCAAATGGAGAATATTTATGCTATAATATTTCCATTCAGGGCATGGGACGGCCGGACCGCATGCAGGCGGAAACGGCTTACGGTCATGTTTTAATATCTATCCTTATTCAGGGCATGGAGAAAGGCAGGATCTTATCATGGAAAAATATGTAGCGTATGTCTCCACATATACGCGCGGGGATAAAAATGGGATTAAAATATATGATGTGGACATGGAAAAGGGGCGTTTTATAGAGAAAGATAAGGTGGAGATCACCAACTCTTCCTATGTGACAATTTCCCACAATGGAAAAATTCTCTATTCCATCACGGATTTCGGTGTGGAAGCATACCGCATTCTGGAGGATGGCAGCCTGGAATTTTTGAATTTCGGCGCCAATAACGGCATGAGAGGCTGTTATGTCTCTACGGATTATACGGACCGCTATCTGTTTGTGGCAGGCTATCATGATGGGAAGCTGACAGTCCTGAAGCTGGAGGAGGATGGCTCCATCGGTGAGATTACGGATGAAATATATCACAAGGGACTGGGAAGCGTGGCAGAACGTAATTTCCGTCCCCATATTAACTGTGCCAGAATGACTCATGACAATAAGTATCTTCTGGTGGCGGACCAGGGGATGGATCATGTGAACGTGTACCGTTTTGACGCAAAGATGGGGAAAGTGATGCTGGCAGACGTGATCAGGAGCGGGCTGGAATCTGCCCCCAGGCATATCAAGATTTCCAGGGATGGCCGCTTTGTCTATATTGTGCATGAATGTAAATGTTTTATCGATGTATATTCCTATGAGGAAAAGAAGGGACAGCCCATCTTTGAGAAAATCCAGTCAGTGGATACCTGTAAGGTGGAAATGGGCAGTTACAATGCCTCCAGTGCGCTTTCGTTTTCGGATGACCATAAATATCTGCTGAGTTCCAATGCGGGTGATAACTCCGTGGTGCTGTTTTCCGTGGACGAGGAGTCAGGGATGCTTTCCCAGATATTCTGTCTGCCGGTGGGAGGGGAATATCCCAAGGATGCCAGTCTGTTCCCCAACAATAAATTTCTGGTATCCCTGAATCATGAGACCAATGACATGACTTTTTTCCATGTAGATACGGAAAACGGGACCATGATCATGAATGGACCGCCTGTGCGGGTGGATGTGCCCAACTGTATCACGTTCCATAAATTATGATTTCAGTTTTCAGATATGCCGCGGGCCGGTCAGGGACCGGAAGCGGCATACTGGCGAATTCTGCGAGGGCCGGTATACCCTGCTGCAGGCGGCGGGTATAGGGGCCCTTGTGTGCTTTACGGGGAAATACCGTGGCACAACAGTAAAATAAAGTAAAAAAGGAGCAAAAATGGCTGGTTCCACATATGGCAATATTTTCAGGATTACAACATGGGGAGAGTCCCACGGAAAAGCGCTGGGAGTGGTGATCGACGGCTGTCCTGCGGGGCTGGAGCTGGACGAGGAAGACATTCAGCGTTATCTGGACAGGCGTAAACCGGGCACCAGCAGGATTACCACCCAGAGAAAGGAAGCCGACGCGGTGGAGATACTCTCCGGTGTTTTTGAGGGAAGAACCACCGGAACCCCCATATCCCTCATGGTGAGAAATACTTCACAGATCTCCGGGGATTACAGTGAGATTGCTTCCTATTACCGGCCCGGCCACGCGGATTATACTTTTGACGCCAAATACGGCTTCCGGGATTACCGGGGAGGAGGGAGATCTTCGGGCAGGGAGACCCTGGGGCGTGTGGCGGCGGGAGCCATAGCATGCAAGATTCTCGCCGGACTGGGTGTTTCTGTTTGTGCATACACTCGTTCCATAGGTCCGGTGGAAGCGGATGAAAAGCGGTTTGACAGGGAGGCTGTTTTTTCCACGCCCACGGCCATGCCTGACAGGGAAGCCGACATTGCGGCCCTTGCATATCTGGAGAAAGCAAGGCAGGCCACGGATTCCGTGGGCGGATGTCTGGAATGCATTGTGGAAGGCATGCCTGCGGGGATCGGGGATCCGGTATTTGAGAAGCTGGATGCAAATCTTGCGAAGGCGGTCATGTCCATGGGGGCGGTGAAGGCAGTGGAGATCGGCGACGGATGCCGGGTGTCCGCGCGGTACGGGAGTGAAAACAATGATGCATTCCGCATGGAAGATGGCAGGATCCGTAAGGCGAGCAATCATGCCGGGGGAATTCTGGGGGGCATCAGTGACGGGGACACCATAGTGATCCGTGCCTATGTGAAGCCCACGCCGTCTATTTTCAGGACCCAGGAAACCGTGAACAAGTCCGGGGAGGAAATCAGTGTCAATATCAGGGGACGGCATGACCCGGTTATTGTGCCCAGGGCAGTGGTAGTCATGGAATGTATGACGGCCATCACGGTTCTGGATGCCATGCTGCTGAATATGTGTGCAAAAATGGATTCTGTGGCTGATTTTTACCGTGCAAAAGAGGGAAAGTGATGAGGAATCCGGGCTGAAGCGAATGCGAGGGCAGTGACAGACCGGTTTTGGGAGGCGTAACAATGTATCGTATTATAAAACAGGAAGGGCGGGCCAAACGGGCCCGGCTGGAGACTGTCCATGGCACCATAGAGACCCCGGTATTTATGAATGTGGGGACGGCGGCCGCTATCAAGGGGGCTGTTGCCACATCGGACCTGGAGCAGATCAAGACCCAGGTGGAGCTGTCCAACACTTACCATCTCCATGTGCGTCCGGGAGACAAAATCGTCAGACAGTTGGGAGGACTTCATAAATTTATGTCCTGGGACCGGCCGATTCTCACGGATTCAGGGGGGTTCCAGGTTTTTTCCCTGGCAGGACTGCGAAAGATCAAAGAAGAGGGTGTCTATTTCCATTCCCATGTGGATGGGCGGAAAATTTTCATGGGGCCGGAGGAGAGTATGCAGATTCAGTCAAATCTTGCATCCACTATCGCCATGGCATTTGACGAATGTGCGCCCAGCAAGGCGGAGAGAAGCTATGTGCAGGCATCCGTGGACCGTACCGCCAGATGGCTGGAGCGGTGCAAAAAAGAGATGAAGAGGCTTAACAGCCTGGAGGATACCATAAATCCCCGCCAGCTTCTTTTCGGCATCAACCAGGGGGCCATCTTTCCGGATATCCGTATCGAGCATGCGAAACGCATCTCCGGTCTGGAGCTGGATGGCTATGCGGTGGGAGGTCTTGCGGTGGGAGAGACCCATGAGGAAATGTATCACATCCTGGATGAGGTGGTTCCGTTCCTGCCCAAGGACAAGCCTACTTATCTGATGGGGGTGGGGACTCCTGCCAACATTCTGGAAGGTGTGGAGCGGGGAGTGGACTTTTTCGACTGTGTGTACCCTACCAGAAACGGACGGCATGGACATCTCTATACCAATCATGGAAAAATCAATCTGTTTAACGCCAAATATGAACTGGATGACAGGCCGATTGAGGAAGGATGCGGCTGTCCGGCCTGCAGGCGATATTCCAGGGCATATATCCGTCATCTGCTGAAAGCGAAGGAAATGCTGGGAATGCGGCTGTGCGTACTCCATAATTTGTATTTTTACAATACTATGATGGAGGAAATCAGGGAGGCGCTGGATGAAGGACGCTTCGCGGCCTATAAAAGACAGAAATTAAAACAAGTTATGCCTTGACCAATGGATGATTTTTGTGTATCATGTTATGGTAAGTCTATATTTGAGACATGGAGAGGCCGGAAGGCCTCGGGCCATGATTTCTAATCATGATTCCTGTTTAGATGAACCAAGATATCATACAGACGCCTGACGTCGGAATGGAGGAAAAATGGGTATTTTATTGAATGCGGATCCTGCTGCAGCAGGTGGAGGAATCAGCTTGATCAGTATGCTTCTTATGTATGCGGTGGTAATTGGAGCTATGTGGTTTTTCCTGATGCGCCCCCAGAGTAAGGAAAAAAAGAGGGTGGCGGCCATGCTGTCGGCGTTGGAAATCGGTGACTGTGTCCTGACCACATCAGGCTTTTACGGAATTGTGATTGATATTAAGGATGACATGGTTATTGTGGAATTCGGAAGCAATAAAAACTGCCGTATTCCCATGGAAAAAGCTGCCATCAGCCGTGTGGAAAAATCCGGGGAGAATTGATTTTCAGGGAGAAAAGACAGACAAGCCGGGGTCCGGTTGTTTTTGGAGTCAAAGAACGATAAGGGCTGCTGCATTGTGATGATGAATCATATTGCTGGCAGCTTTTTTTATGCGCAGGGGTGCATATGGAAAACTGTTGCTGACGCAACAAGCACCCCGCGCGTCGAGCAGTGGAGAAGAGCGTTCCCCTGCTCAATTGCGCACGGGGGCGTAAGGAAATTAGCAGCGAAAGCTGCACGCGCCCGAAAGTAAATTCCTTTCAGAGACATTTATGACAGAGTAGCCTATTCCGACTGTTAATGATGAAAATGCATACCAGGAGAAGCCAGGGCAGCAGAAAAACGGAGGTGGGAAAATATGGCTGTGATGGTATGAAAGGTAGTGTGTAAAAGAGGCTGGTTCCGTAATGAAACAAGAATTCAATGTTTTGGCAAAATATCAGAAAAAAGTTCGCCTTATATGCAAGTAAGGCGAACTTTTTTTAATAGTTTTCATTATTTTATACCTTTTACAGAGACATTGCAAGCAAAATTTATTATTTAGGTTTTTTTGGTAATATTGCCACTTTGATATTTCATTCAAAATGAAAATATGGCAGATTGCAATAAAATACTAATTTTTCGATCATATTTTGTCGTACTCTCATTTTACTTCAGAAACTGGATATTCCGTCTCATAATATGAAAAAATGATTTACCGTATAAAGTAATATATAATTTTGAATCTTTTTTGATATTCGATATGATACATATATTATTTCGGCAAAAAATAATGCATTAAATTACAAAAAAGTTCGCCTTACTTGCATATAAGGCGAACTTTTCCGGACAAAAAACATGCAGGATACTGTATTTTTATTCATTTTGGATTTGGAAAAAGATAACTGGCAGAGTGTATGTTTTACAGTAATTGCAAACGGAGAGGTTAGGAATGATTGATTATGAGCCGTTCTGGGAAACCCTGAAGCAGTCGGAGGAGACTACTTATACTCTTGTTACAAGACATAGGGTGTCCAGTGCTACCATAGACAGGTTAAGGAAAAATAAGCCGATGAACACTACTACTTTGGACGAACTATGCGGAATATTGGCGTGTGCCCTACAGGATATTGTCCGGTATGTGCCGGAGCATAACGGACTGACAGCGGTGGAAGAGCAGAATATTAAGAAAAGGTAGTATTCTGGCAGTAATGATTCGCATGTATGAAGGATTATGGGGCTGTGATATGGTTTGGATGAGGTATGGGGCAGTAAACGAAAAAGAATATAGTTTATGATATCAAGGGAGATGCAGCCTGGGTACAAAAGATACTGTATTGTGTAATAAAGAAAGAATAATAAGGAATGGTAGGACTATGAAAAATATGAAGAATAGGAAAGCAAATTGTAGAATCGCAAATTATGGTGTGAATGGAAAAAATATCTTTGTTTGGAAGACTTTGTGTGTAGCGGCTTTGACAGTATTAATCATGTGTACCATTACGGCCTGTGGGAAGGAAGAAGGCCAGGAAGAGACCCTGGACATATCTTCGGCAGAGTCGACGGAAACGGCAGAAGCGACGGAGGTGCCATCCACCCCGGAACCGGCGGAAAGCAGCACGGAACCTTCCGTGGAAGAGGAGCCGGACATTTTGGAGCAGCTGGGGGTAACGGTGCCGGAGAAGACCGTGGACTTCGGGGAACTGCAGGAAAAGACCAACAAGGACAT